>Ga0116231_10012661_pt1 | contig 12270 bp, 13 predicted proteins | sample S1TSphgellanicum_2_FD_89695 | JGI IMG/M metagenome (GOLD analysis project Ga0116231, IMG submission 89695) | Host-associated microbial communities from peat moss isolated from Minnesota, USA - S1T2_Fd - Sphagnum magellanicum MG | ecosystem: Host-associated > Plants > Peat moss > Unclassified... | reverse complement strand
TCGGCCCAGGGTTCCGGGGCGCGGTGGCGGCGGGTGGCGAGAAGCGTGTCGTCCAGCAGCAGCCGCCCATGCGCGCCAGGGCCGATGCCGGCGTAATCCTGGTAGCGCCAGTAAGCCAGGTTGTGCCGGCTCTCGCAGCCAGGCGCCGCGTAGTTCGATACTTCGTAAGCCGCCAGCCCGAACCGCGCCGCCGCCTCGCCGGTCGCATCATACAAGGCAGCCGCCGTATCCTCGTCGGGCAGCACGATGGCGCCGCGCCGGTGCAGCGCCTCGTAGGCGGTGCCGGGCTCGATGGTGAGCTGATACAAAGACAGATGATCGGCGGCCAACGCCAGCGCGCGCGCCAGCTCCTGCTGCCAGGCGGCCAGCGTCTGACCGGGGCGGGCATAAATCAGGTCGAACGACAGGCGCGGAAACAGCCCGCGCGCCAGCTCCAGCGCGTCCATGGCCTCGGCGGCCGAATGGCCGCGCCCCAGCGCGCGCAGCGCAGCATCATCCAGCGCCTGCACGCCGAGCGACAGCCGGTTCACCCCGGCATCGCGAAACGCCGCGAGACGGCCGGCCTCGACGCTGGTCGGGTTGGCTTCCAGCGTGATTTCCAGATCAGGCTCGGCAACAAAGAAGCGACGCGCGTCAGCGATCAGGTCGGCGGCCGTCTGAGGCGCCATCAGGCTCGGCGTGCCGCCGCCGAAGAAGATCGAGCCCAGTCGCCGCGGGCCGAGCCGCGCCGCCTCCCAGGCCAGTTCCGTGCGCAAAGCGGCGGCGAAGCGGGCCTGCGGGATGGCGTCGCGCACATGGCTGTTGAAATCGCAGTAGGGGCATTTGCTGAGGCAGAAGGGCCAGTGGATGTAGAGCGCGAGTGGGGATAGAGTCATAGAAGAAAGCACTTCTTTTTTGAAAAAAAGGAGAAACTTCTATCACTCATATAGAGCGTTCCCGACCGGCCCGCGCGCAAGCATTCAAAAGTTTTTTGGTTCTTTTTTTCAAAAAAGAACTTTCTTACTTTCTTATTTGCCAAGGCAAGCCGAAGCCAATTGCGCCATGGCCCGCGCCCGATGGCTGGTGGCGTGCTTCACCTCCGGCGCCATCTCGCCGTAACTCAGCGAACCGCCGGAGGGCGCGAACATCGGGTCATAGCCAAAGCCGCGGTCACCCCGCGGCGGCCACACCAGGCTGCCCTCGACGCGCCCCAGAAAACTCGCCGTCTCGCCATCCGGCCAGGCGAGGCACAGGGCGCAGACGAACCAGGCGCGCCGGTCCGGATTGGCGCCGCACGCGCGCTGCACCCGCTGCATGGCGCCCAGAAAATTCTTCTCCGGCCCCGCCCAGCGCGCCGAGACGACACCGGGCGCACCACCCAGGGCGGCGACGCAAAACCCGGAATCATCGGCGAGCGCAGGCAGCCCGGCGGCCGATGCCGCAGCCGTCGCTTTCAGCCGCGCGTTGCCGACGAAATCGTCTTCCGTCTCCTCCGGCTCCGCCAGCCCAAGCGCGCCAGCCGACACCAACGACACGCCGAAAGGCTCGAACAGCGTGGCAAATTCCGCGAGCTTGCCGGCGTTATGGCTCGCCAGCACCAGCCGCGCCCCACGCTCCAGCCGGCGTGCCATGCGCGGCTAGCCCAGCACCGCGGACTGGACAGCGAACAGCCTCTCCGTGCCCGCCTTGGCGAGTTGCAGGAGCGCCAGAAACTGCGCTTCGGTGAACGGCGCCTGCTCGGCGGTTCCCTGTATCTCCACAATGCCGCCGCCCTGGGTGAGCACGAAATTCGCATCCGCCTCGGCGCCGCTATCCTCCTCATAATCCAGATCGAGCACCGGCTCGCCGCCCACCAGCCCGCAGGACACCGCCGCCACCTGGCCCGTCAGCGGCACGGACGCGATCACCCGCGTCTCCACCAGTTTGCGGAACGCCAGCGCGAGGGCCACATAGGCGCCGGTGATCGACGCACAGCGCGTGCCGCCGTCGGCGTTCAGCACGTCGCAATCGAGTGCGATGGACATCTCCCCCATCGCCGCGCGGTCCACCACGGCACGCAGCGAGCGGCCGATGAGGCGCTGGATTTCCTGCGTGCGGCCGGATTGTTTGCCGCGCGCCGCCTCCCGGTCGCCGCGCGTGTGGGTGGCGCGTGGCAGCATGCCATATTCGGCCGTCACCCACCCTAGTCCCTTGCCGCGCAGGAAGGGGGGCACGCGCGGCTCCACGCTCGCCGTGCACAGCACCTCGGTGCCGCCCATGCGGATCAGGCAGCTCCCTTCGGCATGGTGGGAAAACCCCGGCTCGATGGAGACGCGGCGGAGTTCATCGGCGGCACGGCCGGAGGCGCGCATGGGCAATTCCTCAACAAGATGGCGCTCCCATAGTCCCAGCCGGGCGTTGACGCAAAATACCGGCGTCTAGGTATAACCCCGCTTGATCCCATATAGGCCTGAACAATGGATACGCCGATCAAAGTTCTGCCGCCCCCTTCCCTCGGCCTCGACCCGCGCGCGGCGGCCGTGCTGCGCGAAATCGTCGAACAATATGTCGGCACCGGCGAGCCGGTGGGCAGCCGCACGCTCGCCCGCCGCCTGCCCATCGCGCTCTCGCCGGCGACGATACGCAACGTCATGGCCGACCTCACCGAAGCCGGCCTGCTCTTCGCCCCGCACACGTCCGCGGGCCGCCTGCCGACCAACGCCGGGCTGCGGCTGTTCGTGGACGGGCTGCTGCAATTCGGCGATCTGTCGGCCGAGGAGCGCGCCGCCATCACCCGCCAGCTCGGCGCGCATGGCCGCAGCCTGCAGGACACGCTGGCGGATGCATCGGCCATGCTCTCCGGTCTCAGCCAGGCGGCCGGCATGGTGCTGGCACCCAAATCCGACGGCGCCATCAAGCACATCGAATTCGTCTCGCTGGGATCGGGCCGCGCCCTCGTCATCCTCGTCGCCGCCGACGGCCAGGTGGAAAACCGCGTCATCGAAATCCCCCCCGGCCTGCCGCCGAGCGCACTGACCGAAGCCGCCAACTATCTGAACGCGCGCGCCACCGGCCGCACCTTGGCAGAATTGCGGCGGCGGGTTGCCGAGGAGATGGCCACCGACCGCGGGCAGCTCGATTTGCTGGCCGCCGGCGTGGTGGAAGCGGGCCTGGCCACCTGGACGGAATCCGGCCGCGGCGGCAGCCTGATCATCCGCGGCCAGTCCCGCCTGCTGGCCGACGTCACGCAAATCGAAAATCTGGCTGCCATCCAGGTGCTGTTCGAACGTCTGGAGACGCAGGAGACGATGCTGCGCCTGCTGGAACTCGCCGAACAATCCGATGGCGTGCGCATTTTCATCGGCGCCGAGAGCGCGGTGTTCGGCACCTCGGGTGTGTCGATGATCGTGGCGCCGGCGCGCAATGCGGCGGACCGGATCGTGGGGGCGATCGGGGTGATCGGGCCGACGCGGATAAATTACGGGCGGATCATTCCCGTGGTGGATTATACGGCGCGGGTGATCGGGCGGCTGCTGGGGTAGCTGAGCGTGACACACGCTTGCCTTGTCACGCTTAAAACATGTTGTCATTGCGAGGAGCCCTTCGCGACGAAGCAATCCACATGCGGGCCAGGGCTATCGCATAAGGACAGGTCCGCGCTCGCCATCCGACCAACTGCACGGTTGCACCGCCAAAAGATTAACCGCGAAGGCGCGAAGAGCACGAAGGTTCGCAAAGGAGATCCCCCTCGAAGGCCCGTTCCGTGGCGGATTTTTGTTGGTTTTGCCTTCGCTTACCTTGGCGTTCTTCGCGCCTTCGCGGTTGATCTTTGGATGTTTCCGCAAGCCGTATGGTTGAAGGGTGAGACGCGCCACCATGGGTGTCACGCAACAGCCAGCGGTATAGAAGCAAATGCGATTGCCCTGCATGCGGGCTCATGGGTATTGTCGAAGTCGGAATGATTTGGTAGCTGAGATTTTGGTGAGGAGCGCCTCTCCTCGCCACGCGGGGAATAACAGCGTGAGACAGGCGGCCGGCGTCCTGACACTGAGCTTGCTGTGTATGCCGGCAGCAGCACAGACACTGCACGGCCTGACAGTCGGCGAAGCGCTTCTTCCGGCCCTAAAACGCATGCCAAAAACCCAAAATATTGGTCCGGTCGGCCACTATGCTGCGATCAAATGGCCGCTCCCCGGCGGCAATAGTTTTTCGGCAACGGCTTCGCCGGACACGGGGAAAATTGTGCTCCTGGAGGAGGATCGGGATCCAGCTTCGGCCACCTACGATGTTCCGGCTCCCGGCCTCATCCTGGGCGCGACCACGCTGGCCGATATCAGGCGCCGTTTCGGCAGCAACGGCATCGGCTTTGCGTCAAATGCCGAAAGCTTGCAGGCCGGCGCTCTGATCGGGATCAATTGTTACGAGCTGCGCCACGCCCCCGGTGTCTTCGTGGCCTTTGTGACCCGCCTGATACCTCCCCGCCATAAAGACCGCGCACCGACCCATATCGACACCGGCGCTGGTGTGCTTGTCTCGATCATCGTCGCGGAAAAGAGCTATCTGGAGGAAATCTGGGGTGATGATCTCCTGTTTGATCACCATTACAAGCCAATCGACGTACCAGGCCTGGTCGCCGCCAACTGACGCACCAACCGGCCAAACCCACGTCGCTGACGGCTTTGTGGGCGAACCTTCGTAAGGTGGGATTCAGCCCACCACTTCCAGTTTCCGCGCGCGACCTTGGTGGGCTAAAGCCCACCCTACGGCTTCGTTTTCCGGTCATTCACATGCGTGACGGCCAGCCTCGGTTCATCACGCCGGGTATCGGCATACCGCCTGGATATTATCCCCGTCCGGGTCCAGAACGAACGCGCCGTCATCATGCGGGCCGTACTGCGGGCGCGGGCCGGGCGGGCCGTTGTCGCGGCCGCCTCGGCAAGCCAGTTCCATGGGCGTTGATCGCCGCAGCCGGTGATGCGGACACCACCGGAATGCTCGGCCGGCACGTCGAACAGACGCTTGACCCAAGCGGCGCGAATGCGCGGTCGTAGAACGAAATTGACCGCGCGAAATCCGCCACGCCTAAGCTGATGTGATCGATCGCCGGTCAAGCTATTTTGCCAGCGCCGCCGCCACACGCCGCGCGAAGCCGGCGGGATCGAGCGGCGTCTCGCCGTCCTGCACGCGCGCCAGATCCAGCAGCATGGCCGCACTTTCCGCCAGATCCTCGCCCGCCTTCTGACGCTCCACCAAAGCCGCGATCAGCGGATGGCGCGGGTTGATTTCCAGCAGCGGTGCGGACATCGGGCCCATGTTGCGGCCGGAGCGGCGCATCAGGCGCTGCATCTGCAAGTCAGGGCCACCCTCCTTCGCCGCCAGCACCACCGCACTGCCCACCAGCCGGTCCGTCGGCCGCACATCATCCACCTTGTCGCCAAGTGCGGACTTCAACGCCGGCACAAGCGCGCTCACATCGGCAGCCTCGCCCGACGCCGCGCCGGTCAGCGGCAGGCGCGACAGATCGGCCGCGCCCTGCGTGATGCTGCGCAGCGGTTTTTCGTCGTAACGGTCCAGCCGCTCGGGCCAGAATGCATCCACGTGATCCGACAGCAGCAGAACTTCCACGCCGCGGGCATGAAAACCTTCGAGCTGCGGCGAGGCGGCAAGTGCGGCGTGATCGTCGCCGGCGAGAAAATAGATGGCTTCCTGGCCGGGCTTCATGCGCGAAACATAGTCGGCGAGCGAGGTAAGTCCCTCCTGGGTGGAGGAGCGGAACCGCGACAGTTCGGCAAGTGCCGTGCGGTGCTCGGTATCATCCCAAAAGCCTTCCTTCACGGTCGCGCCAAAATTGTTCCAGAATGTGGCGTAACTCTCGGCGTCCTTCGCCTTGGTCTTCAACTCCGTCAGCACACGGTTGGTGACCGCGCGGCGGATGCGGGCGAGCACGGGTGTGGCCTGCAACATTTCGCGGCTGACGTTGAGCGGCAGATCCTCGGTATCCACCACGCCCTGGATGAACCGCAGCCAGTCCGGCAGCAGCTTGGCATCCGCGGTGATGAACATGCGGCGCACGTGCAGGCGGACATGGCTTTCACGGTCGCCCTCCACCGGATCGAACGGCCGCGCGCCGGGCACATAGAGCAGGGCGGAGAATTCCAGCGCCCCCTCGGCGCGCCAATGCAGAGTCGCCCAGGGCGTATCGAAATAATGGCCGAGATGGCGGTAGAATTCGGTGTATTGCTGTTCGGTGACATCCGCCTTGGATTTGCGCCAGAGCGCGGTGCCCTCATTCGCCGGCTGATCTTTGCCGTCACGCGCCACCGTCACCGGCAGGGTGATGTGATCGGCCCATTTGCGAATAATGGTTTCCAGCCGGTAGGGCTCCAGAAACTCCTCGGCATCGGGTTTCATGTGCAGCACGATGCTGGTGCCGGCCTCCTCGCGCGTCGCCGGCTCGATCGTGTAGTCGCCGCGGCCGTCGGACGCCCAGAGCCAGGCTTCATCCGTGCCGGCGCGGCGCGAGGTGACTTCGACGCGGTCGGCGACCATGAAGGCGGCATAGAAGCCCACGCCGAACTGGCCGATCAGCGCCGGCCGCTCCTCGGGCTTGGCGCCCTCCAGGCTGGCGGCGAAGGCGCGGGTGCCGGATTTGGCGATGGTGCCCAGATTGGCGGCCAGGTCGTCGCGCGTCATGCCGATGCCCTGGTCGGCCACGGTGAGCGTGCGCGCCGGCTTGTCCGGCACCACGCGCACGCTGGCGTTCTCCGGCGTGCCCAGAGCGGGGTCGGTCAGCGCCTCGAACCGGCGGCGGTCGGTGGCGTCGGCCGCGTTGGCGACCAATTCGCGCAGGAAGATTTCGCGCTCGGAGTAGAGGGAGTGAACCACCAGGTCCAGCAGGCGGCCCACTTCGGCGCCGAACGGGCGGCGCTCCTGGGTGACGGCGGGATCGGTTGTCGTGTCGTTCATGAGGCATCGCTCCATGGCAGCGGTGATGGAATTGGCCGCCGATATGTGCGCGTCCGTGACGGACTGCAACGGGTTTGCGGGCGGCGCGTAAACGCCACATGGATACGCACACAGCAGATTTCGACCGCCCGACGGCGCTGGAGCGTCTGACCGAGAGGCTACGCGCGCGGGCCGCGGCCGTGGATGCACAGGCCACCTTCCCCGCCGAGGATGTGGCGGATGTGCGGGCGGCCGGGTGGCTGGCCGCACCGCTGCCGCGGCGTTTCGGCGGCCAGGGTTTTGGCACTGAACCGGACGGCGCGCTGGGCCTGCTGGCGCTGCTGAGCGCGCTCGGCCGCGGGTCGATCGCCACCGGCCGTCTGTTCGAGGCGCATGTGAATGCCCTGAAACTCGTCAGCGCCTACGGCACGGAGGACCAGCTTGCGCGCGTCGCCGCCGATGTGCATGCCGGCCATCTGTTCGGCCTGTGGGTGACGGAGGCGCCGCCCGGCCTGACCCTGCGGCATGGTGTTTTGCGGGGGCGCAAATCCATCTGCTCCGGCGCCGGCCATGTCACCCGCGCCCTGGTCACCGCGCAGGCGGGGCACGACGATCCGGTGATGGCGCTCATCAGCCTGCGGCCGGACGAGCGTGTGGTGCCGGCCACCTGGCACCTCGCCGGCGTGCGCGGCGCCGTCACCGCGGCGATGGAGCTTTCGGGCCTGCAAGCCGAGGTCATTGGCCAGCCCGGCGACTATCTGCGCCAGCCGGAATTTTCCGCCGGCGCGTGGCGCACCTCGGCGGTTACGCTCGGCGCCATGCAGGCGCTGAGCGCGTGCGTGCGCGACATTCTGGTGGAGCGGGGGCGCGCCAAGAATCCGCATCAGTTGGAGCGCGTAGGCAAACTCCGCATCGCCGAGCAGACTGCGCGCCTGTGGCTGGAGCATGCGGCGCCCATTGCCGAGGGCATGCACGCGCCGGGCGACGTCGCCGGCCTGGTCAATCTGGCGCGCATCGCCGTGGAGGCCGCGGCCTTGCAGATGATCGAGCTGGCTCAGCGCGCGCTGGGGATTGCCGCCTTCATGGCAGGCAGCGAGCCGGAGCGGCTGATGCGCGACCTCGCCACCTATTTGCGCCAGCCCGCGCCGGACGAGACGCTCACCGAAGCCGCCGCCTGGTTCATGACCCGCGACCTGCCATGCTGAGCCCGGCGCACCCGTTCCTGCACCTGCCGATGGCCGACCTCGATACCGTGCTCCCGCGCAAATTCTGCGTCCTGGCCCCGCACCCGGACGATGAGAGTTTAGGCTGCGGCGGCCTCATTGCCGAAGCCTGCGCGCGTGGACGGCCGCCTGTCGTCGCCATCCTGACAGACGGCGCCGGCTCGCACCCGCACTCGCGGATCTGGCCGCGGGCGCGCCTGGCATCGCTGCGGGCGGACGAGGTGCGCGCGGCAGCGGCGTGCCTGGGCCTGCCACCCGACCAGCTCGTCATGCTCGGCGCCCCGGACGGGGGAGCCCCGCACGAGGGTCCGGCCGCCGCCGCCCTGGCCGCCCGCCTCGCGGCGCTCGCGGCCGGCTGCGGCGCCATCCTGACCAGTTGGCGCCACGATCCGCATACCGACCACGCGGCCGCCTGGGCCATCGCCCACGAGGCCGCCCGCCTCACCGGCGCGACCCTGTGGGAATATCCCGTCTGGGGCTGGACCCTGCCGGAGACGCCGCTTTCGCCCTCCGCCTGGACCGGCGTGCGCATAGAGGTGGCGGCCCACCTGCCCGCCAAACGCCGCGCCATCGCCGCCCACCGCTCGCAGCACGGCTTGGTGGTCACCGACGATCCCGAGGGTTTTACGCTCCCGCCCGCGTTCCTTGCCCTGTTCGACCGCCCGTTCGAAGTGCTGGTCAGGCCGGCATGAGCGCATCCTGGGACGCGGCCGTGTTCGACCGGCTTTACGCGCAGTCGCCCGACCCGTGGGATTTTGAAGCCAGCCCCTACGAGCGGGCCAAATACGATGCGACGCTCGCCGCGCTGGGGCCGCGCCGCTTCGCCTGCGCGCTGGAAGCCGGCTGCTCCATCGGCGTGCTCACCCGCCGCCTGGCCGCCCGCGTCGAGCAATTGCTGGCGCTCGACGGCGCCCAGGCCGCGCTGGACCAGGCGGCGGCGCGCTGCCGCGACATGCCCTGGGTGACATTCCGCCGCGCCATGCTCCCTGGCGAGTTTCCGGACGGGATGTTTGATTTCATCCTGTTTTCCGAATTGCTCTACTTCCTCGACGCGGCCGATGTGGCGCGCACCGCCGCCCTCGCGCAGAACCATCTGGCGCCCGGCGGTCTGATCGTTCTCGTCAATTTTACGGGCGAGACCGACACGCCGACGACGGGCGATGAAGCGGCCAGCCTGTTTCATGCTGCGGCTGACTGGCTACAGCCCACCGCACATACGAGGCACGAAAATTATCGGATCGACGTCCTGGCGGCGCGTCCGTCAGCCGCATCCGATTGTCGCGCAAGCGATGGCCTGAACGGCTTGGCATAGCGCCCGCGGCGCCTTCTCCATGAACCGCGCACGCTTGGCCAGGTAATCCAGCGTCCGCAACTCCGAAACAACGACGCAACCGAGTGCCTTCAGAGCCTGACCGAAAATGCTACTATGCCGGCCGTCTGACGCACGTTTTCTGCGCTCCGGTGCTCACGGCCACAAGAGGCCGCTCCGCTCCGGTGCTCGAAAACGCGCGCCAGCCGACTCGGCCTAGCGCATTTTCGGTCAGGCTCTCAGACCGCGTGGAATGGGCACCTCAAAAGGCGAGCCCTTGATTTTCGTGGTTATGGGGGACACCATCACCCACCCGGTGGCAATGCTGAAGGCTTCTTCAGACAGCACGAGCGCCCGGTGCTCGAACGCCATTTCTGTGCCAGCCTGCGGCGAGAAATCCACCGGGATGATGTCGCCCCTCGCCGGAGCGTAAGCCATCAGGGCGTCTCGGTGCCGGCGGGCGGGCCGTCAAATGCCAGCGTGTGCCGATGAATCTCCGGATCAAAGCCGGCCAGAAGGTCCGCCATCGTCACCCGGGGCCGCTGCCGCCGGATGATGATTTCATCCTCACTGGCGATGACATCCACCGCGTCATCCACGCTCAGACGCGCGCGTTCGAGTGCGGCGGTGCCGATCCGAACAGCGGCGCTATCGCCCCACTGCGCCACCTTGCTCGACCGAACCACAACATCGGACATGATTGTCCACCTCGGCTACATGATATTCACAGTGGCGTTTTTGGCGTGCGATCGCAAGCCGCAGGTCAAGCCTTACCCTTATCCGCCTGGTCTGACATTCAAGACGCCTCTCCGTCTGGCGCGGGCAGATGCAGGCGCGTCGCGGACGAATCCTCGCCCTTCATCCGGTCAACATCCCGCTCCGTCAACGCCAGCCGTACGGCCAGATTCTCAATCCGCTGGTTCAAGCCGCCCTGCACGGCATTGACGATGCCCTGCGTCTCCTTCATCGCGAACATGGCTGTCTCGGCCTTGATGGCGCGTAACTCTGCCTGCATGTCCGATATCTTGCTCATTACGGACTTGAGTGCATCCGCCAGCTCTTTTTGGGCCAACTGAAGAGCCCTGACGTTCTCGATGATCTGCAGGTGATCGGCAATGTCGGCCGCGGCCCTGGCGATCCTGTCGCGGCCGAACATGGATGTCAGTCGGCCGCCGTCAGCTGCCTGCGGACATAGGCCAGGTGCGAGTCGGGCGTATCGAGCATGCTGGCGTACATGCGTGACATGACCTGCCGCGTGACTTCCTCCCATTCGCCGCGGCTAAAATTTTTTCGGCTCGGATCGGCCCGAGGTGCCGGCGAGGCCTCTGCCGGGACAAAGATGGAACCCGATTGTGCTCCCGTCTCCGGGGCGTAATCCGCCGCCATGCGTGCCATCGGCGCAATCTCAGGATCGGTCGTGTTCATGGCAGCCAATCCTTCTGTCACACGAAAACCTTATCACAAGCCTGGCGAATGGGCGAGTCTGTTACAACGCCGGCAGCTAACCCTTGATCCGCCCGAACTTCAGCCCGAAAGGCAGCGCCACTGCCACGCACAGCAGCCCCATGCCCAGCACCGCCAGGCTGCTCGGCTCGTCCACGCTCGCCTCGGTGTAGGTGACGCCCGCGGAACCGGCAAAAGTTTCATCGCCGTTGATGTAGTTCACCAGCAGATTGTCGCCGAACCCGCCCAGGATCAGCTCGCGGTTCGTCGTCTTGTCGAAATAGGTGAAATCCGCGGCGGTGATCACCCCGTTCGTGACGGTAAAACTGGCCGGCTGGCCGGCCAGGTTGAACCAGCCCTTGGCGGTCAGGTCGCCGGTGGCGATGCCGTCCGGATCGGTGAACAGGATCACGTCGGTGGGGGTGGAGGTGCCATTGTCGGCGAGCCCGACCAATTCGCCGCTGACCTTGCCAGGCGGCGTGCTGGTGGGGCTTTTGCCGGTAAAACTGAAGGTGAAATTCTCGGCACGCGCAGGTGCCGCCGCCGCCATGCCGGCAGAAATCAGCAGGATGGCGAGTATGCGCATGGGAGCCCCTTCTTCGTTACGATACTATCATATATGCCGGTCGCGCCGTCAATCTGCGGTGGCTTGCATGGATATGGGTAACGCACCGGGGCGGCTTGGTATTTTGCGCCCGGCCGCTAAGCTGGGGTGATGAGCAATCCGCTGTTACGCCAGAAACTCGCCGCCGGCGAATTTTTTGCCGCCCCCGGCATCCACGACATGATCGCCGCCGTCATTGCGCGCGAACAGGGTTTCGGCATTGTCTATGCGTCCGGCTACTGGCTCACCGCCTCCGCGCTCGGCCTGCCCGACGCCGGCATCGCCTCCTACACGCAAATGCTCGACCGGGTGGAGACTCTGGCGCGCACCATGGGGGGAGCAGCGGTGATTGCGGACGCCGACACCGGCTACGGCGGCCTGCTGAACGTGCACCACACGGTGCGCGGGTTCGAAGCGGCCGGCGCCAGCGCGATCCAGATCGAGGACCAGGAATTTCCCAAAAAATGCGGCCACACGCCCAACAAGCGCGTGGTGCCGACGCAAACCATGGTCACCAAAATCAAGGTGGCGCTGGACGCGAGGCGCGACCCTGAAAACACGCTCATCATCGCCCGCACCGACGCCCGCCAGTCCGAGGGTCTGGATGGCGCCCTGCGCCGCGCCGAGGCCTACGCCGACGCGGGGGCGGACATCATCTTCGTCGAGGCGCTGACCAGCGAGGATGAGATGCGCCACGCCTGCGCTTCCATCGCCCGCCCGATGATGGCGAACATGGCCGACGGCGGCAAAACCCCCATCCGCTCGGCCGCCGAGCTCGCCGCGATCGG
>Ga0116231_10012660_pt1 | contig 12271 bp, 8 predicted proteins | sample S1TSphgellanicum_2_FD_89695 | JGI IMG/M metagenome (GOLD analysis project Ga0116231, IMG submission 89695) | Host-associated microbial communities from peat moss isolated from Minnesota, USA - S1T2_Fd - Sphagnum magellanicum MG | ecosystem: Host-associated > Plants > Peat moss > Unclassified... | reverse complement strand
TGTCGGCGCGGCTGTCGATCGACGCGCGGATCTCCCGCACCAGGCGCCCGGCCGCGCGAACCGCGCCTTCGGCACCGGCCTTTTCGATCTCCTCGACCAGCCGGCTTCCGACCACGATCGCATCGGCCACCTGCGCCACCGCCCTGGCCCCGACGCCATCGCGGATGCCAAAACCGACCGCCACCGGCAGTTTGCTGCGCGCGCGTATGGCCGGCAATCGCGCCGCCACGGCATCGACGTCGAGGTGGCCGGCACCGGTGATGCCCTTGAGGCTCACGTAATAGAGAAAACCGCGGCCGGAACGGGCCACTTCCTCGATGCGTTGCTCGGTCGAGGTGGGCGCCAGCAGGAAAATGGGGTCGATCCCACGCTGATGCAGCGCGGCCGCGAACGGCTGGCATTCCTCGGGGGGGTAGTCGACGACGATGACGCCGTCGACACCCGCGTCGGCGGCGGCGCGCACGAAGGCCTCGGTGCCCAGGTGCTCGATCGGGTTGGCGTAGCCCATGAGGACCACCGGCGTGACGGCATCGTCGCGGTGGAATTCGCGCACCATCTGCAGGCAATGGCGCAGGCCCACCCCGTTGCGGATCCCCCGCTCGGCCGCGCGCTGGATCACCGGGCCGTCGGCCATCGGGTCGGAAAACGGCACGCCGAGCTCGATGATGTCGACCCCGCCGCGCACGAGCTCATGCATCAGCGGTACGGTCAGGGCCGGCGCCGGGTCGCCGGCGGCGATGTAGGCGATCAGCCCCTTGCGCCCGCGTGCCTGCAGCTGCTCGAAGCGGGCGGCGATGCGGGTCACGGACGCCCTCCCCCGGGCCCGCCCGCGGCGCCCGGCTGGGGCAGCAGCGTGCCGGCGGCTTCGGCGACGATGTGCAGGTCCTTGTCGCCGCGCCCGCTCACGTTGACCAGCAGGATCTGGTCGGCGGGGAGCTGGGGCGCCAGCTGCGCCGCGTAGGCCAGCGCGTGGCTGGTCTCGAGGGCCGGGATGATGCCCTCGATGCGGCAGCAGTCGTGGAAGGCCTGCAGGGCCTGGGCGTCGGTCACGCCGACATACTGCGCCCGGCCCGAATCCTTGAGCCACGCGTGCTCGGGTCCCACGCCGGGGTAGTCGAGTCCCGCGCTGATGCTGTGCGTCTCCTGGATCTGGCCGTTCTCATCCTGCAGCAGGTAGGTGCGATTGCCGTGCAGCACGCCGGGCGAGCCGCGCTCGAGACTGGCCGCATGCTTGCCGCTGTCCAGGCCCTGGCCGGCGGCCTCGACACCGACCAGCTTGACGCCCGCGTGGTCGATGTAGTCGTAGAAGATGCCCATCGCATTGCTGCCGCCGCCGACGCAGGCGATCACGTAGTCGGGCTGCCGCCCGGCGATCTCCGGCATCTGCACCAGGCATTCCTTGCCCACGACGGCGTTGAAGTCGCGCACCATCATCGGGTAGGGATGCGGCCCGGCGACCGTGCCGATGATGTAGAAGGTGTCGTCGACGTGGGTGACCCAGTCGCGCATCGCCTCGTTGAGCGCATCCTTGAGGGTGCGCGAACCGCTCTCGACCGCGCGCACCTCGGCGCCCAGCAGGCGCATGCGGTACACGTTGGCCGACTGCCGGCGCATGTCCTCGGACCCCATGTAGACGACGCAGCTCATGCCGAAACGGGCGGCGACCGTCGCCGTGGCCACGCCGTGCTGGCCGGCCCCGGTCTCGGCGATCACGCGCTTCTTGCCCATCTTGCGCGCCAGCAGCGCCTGGCCGATGGTGTTGTTGATCTTGTGCGCACCGGTGTGGTTGAGGTCCTCGCGCTTGAAGTAGATCTGCGCGCCGCCGAGCATCCGGCTCCAGCGGCGGGCGGCGTAGATCGGGCTGGGCCGGCCGACGAAATGCTTGAGCTCGCTTTCGAATTCGGCGATGAAAGCCGGGTCGCCACGGCTGGCGTGATAGGCGTCACGCAGCTGGTCGAGCGCCTGGAACAGGGTCTCGGCGACGAAGGTTCCGCCGTAGGGGCCGAAGTGTCCGCGCGCATCGGGAAGGTCGTAGGGTTTCATGGTGCTCCGCTTTCATCGTCGGCCCGGCGGACCGCGGCGACGAAGGCCCGCATCCGGTCCGCACTCTTGATTCCGCGGGTCTCCTCGACACCGCTGCTCACATCGACCGCATAGGGCCGCACGGCCGCAATCGCCGCGGCGACGTTGTGCGCCTGCAGGCCCCCGGCCAGCACCAGTGGCAAGGACCGCAGCGACGGCCCCGGCAAGCGGCTCCAGTCGGCAGTCCGCCCAGTGCCGCCGTACTCGATCCCGGACGCCGGATCCGGCTGGGCCGCCGGGCCGCACGCCCGCTCACCTAGCAGGCCCGGCGCCGCGCGGTCCTGCCCCACCGGCGCGTCGCCGCGCCGCGCGGGCTGCCGCGGCGCGTCGACCAGCACGCCTGCTGCAGTCGGGAATCGATGTTCCCATTCTATCAAATCGTCCCCGGCAGCCAGGGCCAGTGCCCGCAGATACGGGCGTCCGTACGCACGGCAAGCGGCGTGGTCCTCGTCGCCATGAAATTGCAGCAGCGCGGCGGGCATCGCCTCCAGCGCACGCTGCACCTGTTCCGGCGCGGCGTTGACGAACAGCAGCACCGGCACCACCAGCGGCGGCAGCGCGCGCGCGAGCTCGGCCAGCCGCGCGGCATCGACGTAGCGCGGACTGCCCGCGTAGCAGACGAAGCCCAGTGCGTCGGCCCCGGCGCCAGCGGCCGCCTCCACATCCTGGCAGCGGGTCAGGCCGCAGATCTTGACGCGGGTACGCTGGCTGTGCACGGAGTATCCGAAGTCGGTCAGCGATGGCGGTCAGGCCTGCAGCGGAAGCGGGAAAACCGGTGCGGTGGCGACCGGCAGGCCAAAGCGAGGATCGTACTCGACCGCGGCCAGGTATAGCCCCGCCGCGTCGATGGTGGGGGCACCCTGGCTGCGGTCGCGCGCATCGAGCACCTGGGCCACCCAGTCCACGCGCTGGCGACCGGTGCCCACCTCGACCAGCGCGCCGACGAGGTTGCGCACCATGTGATGGAGGAAGGCGTTGGCGCGCATGCGCACCTGCACCAGCCCGGCGTCGAGGCGCCGCACCTCGCAATGCGTCAGCGTGCGCTCCGCCGTGGCCGCCTGGCACTGGGCCGAACGAAACGACGTGAAGTCGTGGGTGCCCACCAGGGCCGCTGCCGCGGCCTGCATCGACTCGACGTCGAGCGGCCGGTGCACCCAGCCGGCGCGCCCGGCCAGCAAGGGCGAACGCACCGGCTGGTTCAGGATCCAGTACGCGTACTCGCGCGCCCGTGCGCTGTAGCGGGCATGGAAATCCGCCTCCACCGGGCGCGCCCAGCGCACCGCGACCTGGGACGGCAGGAAGCGGTTGACGCCGCGCACCCAGGATGGCTCCGGGCGCTGGCGCACGGTGTCGACATGCACCACCTGCCCGGTGGCGTGCACGCCGGTATCGGTACGGCCGGCGCATATGGTGGAAAGCGGCTCGCCGGCAAACCGGGCCAGCGCCTGCTCGAGCACGTCCTGCACCGTGCGCCGGTGCGGCTGCGTCTGCCAGCCTTCGAACGAAGCGCCGTCGTATTCGATCCCCAGCGCGATGCGCATGCCCGGCACGGCGGCCTGTCGCGCCCCGTCCGGCCCGCCGATGACTGGCGGGACCGGGCTCAGGCTTCGACCAGTTTGATCAGTTCGACGGCCTGCTGGCGCTGCTCGCGCGTGCCGTCCTTCATGACCTCTTCGAGCAGTTCGCGAGCCCCGTCCTTGACGCCCAGGTCGATGTAGCCGCGCGCCAGGTCGAGCTTGGTGGCCATCTGCGAGGCCATCGGGCTGCCCGCCTGGGTTTCCGTGCGCCGTCCGGTCATCGCGGCATCGGCGCCGCTCAGGTCGAAGTCGATCAGCGGCACGGTCGCCTGGTCGGTATTGGACATCATGCGCGAGCCCTCGCCCTCGGCCAGCGCTCCGACCAGCGTCGGCCGCGACAGCGCCTCCTCCAGCGACCCGGGTGCATGCGGCTCGGAGCGCGGGTTCGCGGCAGGCAGGTTGAGGTCGATGTTCGGGATGGGAACCGTGCCCGTCATGGTCGGCGGCGGCGGGGCGGGCCGCGTCGGCGGCACGGTAGGCGGGAACATCAGGTCGAGCGAGGGTATGGTCGGCGGCTCCACCACGCTGACGGTCGCCGGCATGACGCTGTCTTCCTTCTCTTCCTTGGCCGTCGGAAGGACCGTGGTTGCCTCGACGTTGAGCTTGCTCGGTCCCAGGTCGAAGTCCAGTGCGCCGAAGTCGAGCGAGGTCGACGCGGGGCGCGCGGCGGCGGCGCTGGCCATCGCCGGTGCCGGCGCGGGTGCAGCGGGCGCCACCGGCTTCCCCACCGGGGCCGCGGGCGGGAACTTGGCGTCCAGCCGCGTCCGTGCCGGTGCGGCAGGTGCCTCGGCCGTCGGCATCATGGTCTCGGGGGCCAGTGCCGTATCGGGCGCCACCGCCTCGAATCCGCCGATCTGGAGCTTGGTCTTGTCGCCGACCATGTGCGAGATGGTGTCGAACTCGAGTTCGTTGCGCGTGTTGGTCGACGGACCGGCGATGTCCGTATACGGGGTCGTGGCCGGCCCGGGCAGGCGGATGTCGGTCGTGGGTCCGGCGCTGCTGCGCGCGCTGGTCTCGGCGACCGCCGCGCCCGCATACAGCGGATTGCCCGGGTCGAGCGACTTGCCCAGCTTGGCGGCCCGCTCCCAGTCGTCCCCGGTCGCACCGGTGCGATCGTGCAGCTCCTGCGCCACGGCATTGAACGAGGCGGTGTCGCCGCGGCGGGAGTAGATCTCGAGCAGCTTGACGCGGACCGCATGGCGGTCCGGTTGCAGGCGCAAGGCCTCCTTGAGGATGTCCTCGGCCTGCTCCTCGCGGCCGTAGGCGACGTAGACGTCCGCCTCGGCCACCGGATCGACCTCGTTGGAATCGAGCTGCGAAGCGGCCGGTATGAAGCTCGAATTGAAGGTGCTGGTGGCGCCGGTATCGACGCTCTGGCCGCCGGCCGCGCCGAACAGCGAGTTGGCCGCCATCGGGTCGCCGTCCGCCTTGAACTGGTCGCCGGCGCCGCGCCGGCGGCGCACGACATTGAGCGCGATCAGGGCGAGCAGCAGCACGGCGCCCGCGGCACCCAGGACGAGCGGCGAATCGAGCGACAGCGAGTCGAACAGGCCCGGGGTGGCCGGCGGCGGGGCCGCCTTGGCCGGCTCGGCCTTGGGCGCGTCGATCTTGGCCGTCTCGACCTTGGGCGTGTCGACCTTGGAGACCTCCGGCTTGGCTGCGGCCGCCTTGGCAGCTGCCTGCCGGACGGCTTCGGCCCGGGCCGCATCGGCCTTGGCAGCGGCCTGGCGGTCGGCATCGGCCTTGGCCGCCGCGGCCTTGGCTGCAGCCGCCTTGGACGCCTCGGCCTGTTGCTGGGCCAGCGCGGCCGCCTTGGCCGCGACCTCGTTGGCACGCTTGATGTCGGCGTTGGCTTTCTCCAGCGCTGCGGCCCGGTCGCGCTCATCCTTGAGCGCGCGCTGGCGCGCGACTTCCTCGTCCCGCTTGGAAGCGGCCGCGACGGCCGCCGGGGCGCCGGCGGCGTCGGCCTTGGCGATCTTGAGCTGATCGCCGGGCTTCTGGGCCGCGCTCTTGTCCTGGACCTTGGGCGTCACGAGTCCCTTGCCGGCGGCCGTGGCCTGCTTCTCCGGGACCACCGGCGCCGAGGTGACGGCCTGGGCCAGGCGGCTGCGGTAGGCGGAGAAATCCGCGCTCTGCGCGGCGACCTCGCGCTCGGCATCGCGCTCGGCGATCGACTGTGCCGCATCGGGCGCCGGGACATCGACGTCCTTGCCCGCCAGCAGGCGGTTCATGTTGCCGCCGACGAATGCATCGGGGTTCTTGCGCAGCAAGGCCACGAGCATCTGGTCGAGCGACACCTCGCTGGGCTTGGTGGCCAGCGCGATCTTGCTCAGGGTATCGCCGGGCTGGACATGCACGGTCGAGCGCTCCGGCGGTGGCGCGGACCGGCGCGCGACCGGTGCCGGCGCGCTCGGCGCGGGCAGCGGCGCAGGCGCCGCGGACGGGGCCGCGGGCAGCGGCTGGGGCGTGGGCAGCGGCTGGGGCGCCTGGGCCTGGGCAGGAGCCGGCGGCGGACTCAGCTCCGCCGGCGGCGTCTCCGGCGCCGTGACGACCGGCGGCGACGAGGTGGCCGGCGCGATGATCTGCGGCTGGTGCAGCCCGGGCGGATCGAGGAGCACGGTGTACTCGCGCAGCACGCGGCCGCTGGCCCAGGTCAGTTCGAGCAGCAGGTCCAGGTACGGTTCGTTGATGGCCTGCGCGGAGGTGATATGCACCACGTAGGTCTTGTCGGGGCGCGCCTCCAGGTCGAAGCGCAACTGCGTGAGGGCCGCGTTGAAATCCAGGTTGGCCTGCTTGAACGCGGCCTGGGAGGCCAGCTTCACCTGCAGCGACGGCGCCTCGTCCGAGCCGACGGCCGGGATCTCGACATCGGCGCTGAGTGGCTGGCCGAGTTCGGAGTGCACGCTCAAGCGGCCCAGCCCGGCGGCATGCGCTCGCCCGGCCAGCAGCGCCGCCGCGCCGAACAGCGCGATCGACGCGAGGAACCACAATCCGGCAGCGCGCCGGCGCGCCGCACCATGGCCCGCACCTTGTCCCATCGGTCCAGTTTGGGCAACTTTTCCGACACGGGGCCGGAAAAGGGCCGGGCGACTGGCGAATTCGTTCAAAGTAGGCATGTGATTTGGCGGCGGCACAAGTGCCTCCCCGATCGAGGAAGTAACGGTTTTCGAAAATAACATCAGAGACTTACACGCGCAAGTTTAGAAACATCCCGAGATCGCATTCCGGCCGAATTCCTGGGCCGGAATACCGCATATTCGTCGCTTTGACGCCCGAGAGCCGCACCGAAGGCCGTGTGGCCGGGGTCTCGGGCCCGGTTACCGGACATGGTTCCCGCCGTTCGACACGCTAGCGCCGTCCCGCGTGGCGCGAAATCCCCCGGGTGGGTCGACCCGGTCATGCCGAGGTAAGCGTCGCGCGCGGCCCGTGGCTACGCCGGGCCCCGGCAAGTGCCGGTCAATCGAGCCGGCCGAGCAGGATGCGCAACATGCGGCGCAGCGGCTCGGCCGCGCCCCACAGCAGTTGATCGCCCACCGTGAACGCGCTGAGGTACTGGCCGCCCATCGCCAGCTTGCGCAGGCGGCCGATCGGTACCTCGAGCGTGCCGCTCACGCTGGCCGGCGTCAGGCGCTCGACGCTGTCCTCGCGCCGGTTGGGTACCACGCGTACCCAGCGGTTGGCCCCAGCCAGCAGGCGCTCGATCTCCTCGAGCGGGACATCGCGCTTGAGCTTGATCGTCAAGGCCTGGCTGTGGCAGCGCATGGCGCCGATGCGCACGCACAGGCCTTCGACGATCAGCGCGCCGGGTTGGCCCATCGGCGGCCGGCCGAGGATCTTGTTGGCCTCGGCACCGCCTTTCCATTCCTCGCGGCTCGTGCCATCGCCCAGGTCCTTGTCGATCCAGGGGATCAGGCTGCCGGCCAGCGGCACGCCGAAGTTGGCACGCGGGAAATCCGCACCGCGCAGGCAGTCGCTCACCGCGCGGTCGATCTCGAGGATGGCGCTGTCGGGCCGCGCGAGGTCCGCCGCCACGCTGTCATGCACGCGGCCCATCTGCTCGAGCAGTTCACGCATGTTCTGGGCACCGGCGCCCGATGCGGCCTGGTAGGTCATGGCCGTGACCCATTCGAGCAGGTCCGCCTTGAACAGGCCGTCGAGCGCCATCATCATCAGGCTCACCGTGCAGTTGCCGCCGATGAAATCGCGCACGCCCGCGTCGATGCCGGCGCGGATCACGGGCAGGTTGACGGGGTCGAGGACGATGATCGCGTCGGCGCGCATGCGCAGCGCCGAGGCCGCATCGATCCAGTATCCGCGCCATCCGGCGGCGCGCAGGCGCGGGTGCACGTCCAGCGTGTAATCGCCGCCCTGGCAGGAGACGATGGCGTCGCAGGCGCCCAGCGCGTCCAGGTCGCTGGCATCGAGCAGGCGCGGGTGCACCACGCCGGGCGCCATCGGCGCCGGGGCGCCGGCCTGCGAGGAGGTGAAGAAGCGGCTCTCGAACAGCGCGTAGTCCCCCTCGGCCTGCATGCGCTCGCGCAGCACCGATCCGACCATGCCGCGCCAGCCGACGAAGCCCACCTTCCGGATGCCGCTCATTGCACGGCGCTCATTGCACGGCGCTCATCGCGGCGTTCACAGCGCGGCCCGGACCGCGTCGCCCATGGCCGCGGTGCCGATGGCGGTCTCGCCGCTGCGGGCCAGGTCGCCGGTGCGCAGCCCGGCGGCCAGGACGCTCTCCACCGCGTGCTCGATGCGCCGCGCGAACGCCTCCTGGCGCAGCGAGAAACGCAGCATCATCGCCGCCGACAGGATGGCGGCCAGCGGGTTGGCCAGTCCCTTGCCGGCGATGTCGGGCGCCGAGCCGTGGATGGGCTCGTACATGCCCTTGTGGTTCTCGTCGAGCGAGGCCGAGGGCAGCAGGCCGATCGAGCCGGTGAGCGCGGAGGCCTCGTCGGAGAGGATGTCGCCGAACATGTTGCCGGTGACGATCACGTCGAACTGGCGCGGCGCCCGCACGAGCTGCATGGCGGCGTTGTCCACCAGCATGTGGCTCAGTTCCACGTCGGGGTAGTCGCGCCCGACCTCCGTGACGACATCGCGCCAGAGCTGGGTGGTCTCGAGCACGTTGGCCTTGTCCACCGAGCACAGCCGGCGCCCGCGTCCGCGCGCCGCCTCGAAGCCGACGCGCGCGATGCGGCGGATCTCGCCCTCGGTGTAGCGCATGGTGTCGTAGCCCTCGCGCTCGCCCGAGGCGAGCGTGCGTACGCCGCGCGGCTGGCCGAAGTAGATGTCGCCGGTGAGCTCGCGGATGATGAGCAGGTCGAGGCCGTCGACGACCTCGGGCTTGAGGGCCGAAGCCCCGACCAGCCCGGGGAAGATGCGCGCCGGGCGCAGGTTGGCGAACAGGCCCAGTTCCTTGCGCAGTCGCAGCAGGCCCTGCTCGGGGCGCTGCGCGCGCGGCGCGCGGTCGTACTGCGGTCCGCCGACGGCGCCGAACAGCACGGCGTCGCTGGCCCGGGCCAGCGCCAGCGTCTGCGCCGGCAGCGGGTCGCCGCAGCGATCGACCGCCACGCCGCCCACGTCGGCGTGCGTGAACTCCAGGCGCAGGCCCGCCGGCTCGAGCGCGCGCAGCACCTTCAGCGCCTCCTCGATGACCTCGGGTCCGATCCCGTCTCCCGCCAGTACCGCGATACGCATGGCCGCCCTCCTCCGCTAGGAACCGTTGCTGCCCAGGTTTGCGGCCAGCCAGGGGAAGCGGCGCAGGTGCGCCTGCTCGAACGCACGGATCTCGTCGGCGTGGCGCAAGGTCAGGGCGATGTCGTCCCAGCCGTTGAGCAGGCACTGCTTGCGGAAGGCGTCGACCTCGAATCCCCACGCACCGCCGTCCGGGGCACGGACGACCTGCTCTTCGAGGTCGATCACGAGCTGGTAGCCGGGCAGCGCGGCGACGGCATGGAACAGCAGGTCGACGACGCCGTCGTCCAGTACCACGGGCAGGATGCCGTTCTTGAAGCAGTTGTTGAAGAAGATGTCGGCAAAGCTGGGCGCGATGACGGCGCGCAGGCCGAACTCGGCGATCGCCCAGGGGGCGTGCTCGCGGCTCGAGCCGCAGCCGAAATTGCGCCGGGCGAGCAGGATCGATGCGCCGCGATAGCGCGCCTGGTTGAGCACGAAATCGGGGTTGGGACGGCGTTGCGCCGGATCCTGGCCGGGCTCGCCGCGGTCGATGTAGCGCCACTCGTCGAACAGGTTGACGCCGAAGCCCGTGCGCCGGATCGACTTGAGGAACTGCTTGGGGATGATCTGGTCGGTATCGACGTTCGGACGGTCGAGCGGTACGACCAGTCCCTGATGGTGCGTGAATGCCTGCATGCGTGCTCTTCCTTCCTGGGTCGGTCGCGTCGTATCGGGCCGGGAGGACCCTCTACGCGAGCAGCTGGCGCACGTCGACGAAACGCCCGGCGATGGCGGCGGCGGCGGCCATCATCGGGCTGACCAGGTGCGTGCGCCCGCCCGGGCCCTGGCGCCCTTCGAAATTGCGGTTCGACGTCGATGCGCAGCGCTCGCCGGGTTCGAGCTGGTCCTCGTTCATGCCCAGGCACATCGAGCAGCCGGGCTCGCGCCATTCGAATCCGGCCTGCTGGAAGATCCGGTCCAGGCCCTCGGCCTGGGCCTGCGACTTGACCAGGCCCGAGCCGGGAACCACCATGGCCAGCCGGACCGACGCGGCTATGTGCCGGCCCCGGACGACGCGCGCAGCGGCGCGCAGGTCCTCGATGCGCGAGTTCGTGCACGAACCGATGAAGACCTTGTCGATGCCGATGGCGTCGATCGGCGTGCGCGGCTGCAGGCCCATGTATTCGAGCGCGCGCTCGATGCCGGCGCGGCGCACCGGGTCGGCCTCGAGCTCCGGATCCGGCACCGAGCCGCCGATCGCGGCGACCATCTCCGGGGAAGTCCCCCAGCTGACCTGCGGTTCGAGGCGCTCGGCGTCGATATCGACGATGCGGTCGTAGTGCGCGTGCGGGTCGCTGCGCAGGGTCTTCCAGTATGCGAGCGCGAGATCCCAATCCGGCCCCTTGGGCGCCATCGGGCGCCCGCGCACGTACTCGATGGTCTGGGCATCGACGCCGACCAGGCCGGCGCGGGCGCCGGCCTCGATGGCCATGTTGCACAGGGTCATGCGCGCCTCGACCGAGGCGTGGCGGATGGACGGTCCGCCGAACTCGATGGCATACCCCGTTCCCCCAGCGGTGCCGATGCGGCCGATGAGCGCCAGCGCCAGGTCCTTGGTGCCGACACCCGGGCCGAAGTCGCCCTGGATGCGCACGAGCAGGTTGCGCGACTTGCGCGCCAGCAGGGTCTGGGTGGCCAGCACGTGCTCGACCTCCGAGGTGCCGATGCCGAAGGCCAGTGCACCGAGCGCGCCGTGCGTGCTGGTGTGGGAATCGCCGCAGACGACGGTCATCCCGGGCAGCGTCGCACCCTGCTCCGGGCCGACGACGTGGACGATGCCCTGGCGCCGGTCGAGGAACGGAAAGTAGGCGGCCGCCCCGAACGCGCGGATGTTGGCATCGAGCGCCTGGATCTGCGCGCGCGAGGTCGGATCGGCCACGCCATCGAGGCCGCGCTCCCAGCCGCGGGTCGGGGTGTTGTGGTCGGCCGTGGCCACCACCGAGCCCGGGCGCCAGGCCGTGCGCCCGGCAACCCGCAGCCCCTCGTAGGCCTGCGGGCTGGTGACCTCATGCACCAGGTGGCGGTCGATGTACAGCAGGGTCGTGCCGTCGGGCTCCACGCGAACGACGTGCTCGTCCCACAGCTTGTCGTAGAGCGTGCGCGCAGCGAGCATCGGCGAAGGGCCCCGGGCCAGAAAGAGGACGTCGATTATGCCACGCGGGCACGCGCACCCCGACCCGCTCGCAGAGGGCGAGGGGGGAAATCCGGATCACGGCGCGCGCGCGGGCAGCGGCCGCACGCCGATCGCCACGTCGGCGTTCTGCGCCCGATGCAGCAGCGCATGGTCCATCAGTACCAGGGCCAGCATGGCCTCGGCGATGGGCGTGGCGCGTATCCCGACGCAGGGGTCGTGCCGGCCGCCGGTCGACACCGTGACGGCCTGGAGCGCGCGGTCGACCGAGCGGCGCGGCAGGCGGATGCTCGAGGTCGGCTTGATGGCGATCGAGACCTCGATATCCTGGCCGGTCGAGATGCCGCCGAGCACGCCGCCCGCGTGGTTGCTCAGGAAGCCCTCGGGCGTCATCTCGTCGCCGTGCTCCGAGCCGCGCTGGGTGACCACGCCGAATCCGCTGCCGATCTCGACCCCCTTGACCGCGTTGATCCCCATCATCGCGCCGGCGATGTCGGCGTCGAGCTTGGCGGCCAGCGGCGCGCCCAGGCCCGGGGGCACCGGGCCGGCACAGACGCGCAGGCGCGCGCCGCAGGAGTCGCCGTCCTTGCGCAGGGCATCCATGTACTGCTCGAGCTGGGGCACCACGGCGGCGTTGGGCGCGAAGAACGGGTTGCGGGCAACCTCGTCCCAGTCCACGAACGGGATGGACACGGTACCGAGCTGCTCCAGATGCCCGCGCACGACGGTGCCGTAGGCCCCG
>Ga0116231_10012658_pt1 | contig 12271 bp, 6 predicted proteins | sample S1TSphgellanicum_2_FD_89695 | JGI IMG/M metagenome (GOLD analysis project Ga0116231, IMG submission 89695) | Host-associated microbial communities from peat moss isolated from Minnesota, USA - S1T2_Fd - Sphagnum magellanicum MG | ecosystem: Host-associated > Plants > Peat moss > Unclassified... | reverse complement strand
TTTTTGTGTTAGGTTTGTGTTTTATTAGAAGGAATTTGTTTTGGGGGGGGGGGGGGGGGGGGGGTGTTTGGTCTGTGACATTTAAATTACATGTTTGAATAAGTTTTTTTGTAATGAACCTAGAATATGAAAATAGTTGTTGGTAGCCTTGTCCCTTATCGGTCATTAACCAATCAACCAAATGAACTTAATAAGTACTACTTTGAAATAATGTGGGATGGATATTGCATTTTACTTCAATCTTTTCATAATATAATAAACAGGTGTTAAAGAGGGCTCATACTAAGAGTTTGTGTTCATCCCAAAATGTCAGCCCAAATACCACACTCCCTGTTTAACCCCCATTTCCTTTATTCAACATGGTAGTATGAACTTTGAGCTTGCCAAGTAATGAAAAAAGATGTAACAAAAGCTATTTTGCAAATGAAACTATATGGTGCATTCCACGATTTGAAGATCCATTTTTTCACATTTGAATAAGTTGAAAACATTGCATTTATCATTTGCATAACAAATGTTTTTTTGAATACTTAAACATTTTTGTGATTTAAAAAGGGATGGTGTCCTTAACCGACAAGGTGCTTAATAAACTTTACCCTTGTGCATTGTATAAAACTAGTATCATTGTTTTAAGATCTTGTTGCATGGAAATCCAAACACAACTTACAAATGGTGATTCTTCAAATAAAGAAAATTCATTTGAATTCAAGCTTTAAACAAATTTTGCGTAATTGAAGTTCTTTGGATGAAATGTTTGCACTTCACTACTTATAAAAAACCATTGTGCATTTCTATGTTTTTCAAACCTTGCAATTTGACAAATTTCCTTTCTTATGCACAATAGGAGAAAAACGTAAAGTAAGCCACCATAAAAACTTGGTCTTATTGATCTATCTTTCGTATTTTAACTATTTAAAAAAGTACTTATGGGTTTCAAAATATTTGTAAATGTTTTTTTCAACATTTGAATCACCCAACCACAATACATCATTCCAATGTCATTTATTGTAGTATTGTTTAAACTTGGTTTTTTGGGGGGAATGAAAAGTTTTTATAAGAAAAAATAACAATTCTTAGAAATAAAAACTAATAAAAAATAAGGAAGCAAAATGAACTATACTCATTCAATTCCCAAATATAATTCCAAATCCATTATGCATAAGCTTTATATACAATAAGTTGTTTGAATGTTTAGAAAAAAGTTAGGTTGAAGATAACAATATCCAATTGCCAAATTTGGATACTAATAGTGATACTAATATCGGTGGTGATGCATGAAGAATCACCATCCATCATTTGATATCATTTTTTCCTCATAAAACAACATTGACAATGTTACTTTTGCATGAATTTAATGTTATGTTAATGGTAGTTGCAACAAATAACTTATAACTTTAATCAAATTGAACATAAATAGTACAATAGAAAAAAGTTGTTTGCTAATAATGTGTATGTAATTGAACCCATTGATAGCTTGCCCAATTACAATTGGGCTGGATAATTGCCATTTTGTTCAACGAATTATTATAATATAGGTGTAGCTTCAATAAATGCTTGTAAAAAGGTTAATTAATTTTGAATTCTTTTTGTATATATATGAACATATTAAAAAATTTCATTCAATTTTTTTTTGGGGAAAAAATAATATAGCTATAGTTGAAGTTACCAAGGGATTATGATATTACCTATTCTTGCAAAGTTTCTATGAAAACTATGATGAAAGGTGATGGATAACATAATTTTTCATCAAATTTGAACAAACTTGGTGAATTTCAAAAGAAATTCAGAATAAAAATAGGTGTGTTATTATTATTATTTTCAATTTTTAACCACACACAAACAATGTAAAAAAATGTGATTATCAAAGACAAACTCGTTATCAATTGACAAACTAATTAACATACCTATTAAGGTTGGTGTGTGGGGAAGTAAAAAGGAACAATTTATTATTTATTGCTTAACTTTTATAAACAAATTATTCTCACAAAATCTCCACATAACTCCAAATAGGTCATTCCAAATCTTACACTTGTAATAACATTTATTTTGCAAAACAAGTAGTTAGAAAATCCCTTAAATATGGCTTTGGCCCTTGTTGGGTAATTGCCACATTGGAAATTTGGCAAAACACACACACACACACACACACACACACATGTTTAGAGTTTAGACCAATGTTCCTTCATTATAACAATATGCCTCCAAATTCACTATGTGTTACACTATATTTTGAATGAAATTGAACAAATTTACCATGGTGAAAGTGGCCAACCCCTTAGTAAACAAATATTAATTGCTATGAATAGGTGAATTCACTAATAGTTAAATCATTAATAATTTATTCACTAATAGTTAAATCATCAATAATAAATTTAATAATACTTAATTCCAAACCTAGACTAAGCACCTAAGAACTTTCACTAGGCTACTTAATTTAAGCTAAAAATTTAACCCACTTAAACACTAACCTAAGGTGTGAGTGTGAAGGTTTAAACCTTTCACCTCCTCTCACCTCCACATTTAAGGAGTAAGTTTTTAACCATTGAAACATTATTTAGATGAATGACATATATTTTTGTCATTATATATTATTATGCACATTTTTTTTACCCTCAGCAATTTTTGGTAATTTTTTGTTATTCTAAAACATGTTATTTTAAGTTATTTTATAGTAGGTTATTGTTGGATATTTTATATAATTTTACCATAAGTTATTGTTAACTATTCTAAATTATTTACCATAATCTAATTTTGGATATTCTATCATAAATTATTGTTGGTTATTATAAGTTATTTACCATAGGTTAATTTTGGCTATTCTATCATAAGTTATTATTTGTTTTAAAGTTCTTTACGATAGGATATTAGTAATTGTTTTAGGTTATTTATCATAAATTAGTTTTGGTTATTTTATCACATGCTATTATTAGTTATTTTAAGTTATTTACCATAGGTTATTTTTGGCTATTCTATCATACATTATTGTTCATTATTTTACCCTAAGATGTTTTTATTCAATCATAGGCTATTAATGTTTATTCTAGGTTTTACCATAAGTTAATATTGGTTATTTTATTGTAGGCTATTATTAACTATTTTAGATTATTTTACCCTAAGCTATTTTTGGTTATTTTGTCTAAGTTATTTTTGGCTATTTACCATAGGTTAATCTTGGTTAATATTGGTTATTTTATCGTAAGTTATTATATGTAATTTTTTAATTTCGTGTTATTTTAAGTTATTATACTTTAAGATAAAATAATATATAATAACATAAAGTAGAATGACCTTGAATAATTTAAGGTGTAATTTGAAATAACATATAATAACTCAAACTAAAACAACTTAAAGTATAGCCTAGGGTTAAGTAAATGTTTAACCTAAAGTAAACTATAATAACCTAAAGTAAAAATCTTGTAATAAGGTACAATATAACATGATACCTTAAAGTATAATAACCTATAATAACCTAGGGTATTATAACTTATAATAACCTATAATAACTTAGGATATAATTTAAAATAGTTTAGAATAATTAAAATAACAACATAAAAAAGTCTTATTTATCATAGTAAATTATAATAATGAACTATGTTAATTAATAGTGAAATGTGTTGTCCACATAATGACCTTATAATGAAATAACTTTAACCATGGTGAAATCATTAAATCATAGTGAATCATTTTTAAAGTCCTATAGTGAATGAATTACACCTCACTTTTGTATTAGTGAATGTTCAACATTATGGCATGCCTTTGCACCATATAAATTTTCTACCTTGTTGTTGCCTTTACCCTTCTTTTTTCCCCTATGTAACATATTTTAATTTTTCTTTCTTCATGCATGCTTACGAATTATATTGTTTCATGTAATTTTGTGATTCGATTCTATCACATTCTAATTTATTGTGTCCCCCATGTAGTAATTTTAGTTTAAAGTTATGTTCAAAGATTGATATTTTAACACATATTTCTTCATTTTAATAGGTGGATTTTTCATATGTTGATAGGATCAATGTTGTGGGTTTATACTTTTACCCATGTAACCTTTCAAATTTTGTTATATATTAGATATGAAAGTAGAAAAAAATAAGAATCCTTTTATAACTTAGCTACATGTTGGAACCCAATGTAGAAATTTGTTGATTTTGATTTTGAAATCTAGTGAATAGGGCCATATTTTTTACAACACCTTTAATGTGTCAAAATCATATTTTTATGTCAAACAAACATGAAAAACCCCCCTCCCTTTCCCCCCTACCATAATACATTTTCAAGTTTGATAGGTGCCTATTGAATAATTATTTTATTTTGCAAAATGAGTTTTGGGCCCGATTTAAATTTTTTTGGGAAATTTAATATTTTAATTTACAAAATTTGGTGATGACTTAAAATTGTGTACAATACATGTATAATATGTAATGAAAGTACATTCCATATTCAACAATTTGTTTTCTTGAATTTTTTTGTTTTTTTGTTTCTTGAGGTTTCATCATTAACTTTGCTACTTTGTGTATTTTGTGGGAGGACTTGTTTGTAGATATGGTGAAAAGGGAGGGAAAGAAAACATTTTTTATTTTTTCTCATATGTTGTTTTATGTGCATGCTTAAAAAGTGAAAAACTACAACAAAGTTTGCTCATTGGTTTGTTCAAAACTATCACAAGAGAGGAACAAGAAGAAGTTTTACAAAGAAAAGTTAAGAATTTTGCAATGAGAGTGGTAATCAAGATGATTCCATATTACTAAAGAATGTAAAGAAATGCCATGTTGGTCATCTAAGAAAGTTTGTCACAATTTTATAATTTGAAAGACAAATCAAGAAAGAGGCCAATGAAGACGAAAATGTAAACAATCAAGAAGGAAGCAAACCCAAACATCAAAGATCAAAAGGACAATACACAAATTGGTTTTAGCCACATTTATGGCCACCCATAATGGCAATAGTCCATAAGTATGGAGTAAATTTTGATGTTGTTCATTATTTGCAAACCACTTTCCAAAGTCCAAGAGTTCCAAGCCTGTATGAAAAACTAGCTAGGAATAACTTGTGAACTTGGTTAACAACAAATGGAAAACTCCGACCAAATTACCTACAAGTAGCCAAACAAGGTACAACAATGAAACATTTGAAACAACATCTATTAATCTTAAAGGAGTATCCTACATTTCAAAATGAACTTGTCACAATGCTACAAAAGATGAGAAGTGTTGAACAACCATTATCTACTTCTGTGGTTCACCCAATTTTAAGAGGTATGATTGAATCCCTTGCTCATAAGATTCTTTGTAATGGTCATGGAGGATTTGTTGTCACAAGGGAATGGTCCAGACAATTTTTAAAACATTACATGAACTGGTGTTTTTGCATGGCAACAACAATAGCCAGCAAAATGCTAGCAGATTAGCATGAACAAGGATGCAACATGGCTTACAAAATAACTTACCTAGTGAAACTTTACTCAATTTTCCATGCCTTGTGGTCAACATTGACCAAACTAGGATCCATCTTGTTCCAACCCTTAGAAAAAAAACTTGAGAAAGCAAAGGTTCAAAACACATACAAGTATTAAAGGTGGAGGACACGAAACAAGTAACTCTTGTGGTATTTTCTACAGCAAATGGAAACCTATTTCTTGAACAAGTTGTTTCACAAGTACAACACATAGGTGTTTACCTCCTTCAAATGAAGGAAAACAAAAATGTACCAACTCATGTTGGGATCTTGCATTTAGTGAAAATCATTGGTCCATGCTAGAGACAACGAAGGATTTTGTTTATAAGGTTTTGTCAGCCTACCTGCACAAGAAAATCCAACAACTTTATTTACAAGCAAATTAGAAGCTTGTATGGTTGATTGATTGTTGGAGCATACACAAAAGTAAAGAATTTCTTGATTGGATCAAAAAAGAGCACCCAAACATACTTGTCATGTTTGTTCCTGCCAATTGTACTAATGAATTGTAGCTTGCAAATGTCATTATCCAACGACCCTTTGAAACATGTGTTCAAAATCAATTTCAACAAATGGACTACAAACGTTATCAAACAACAAATTTGTGATGGGAAGGAGCCACTCATTGATTTCAAGATGAGCAATCTCAAACCTCAAATTTGTGGATGGTTGCATTCAACATGGACACAAGTGAAGGGCATGGATGGAACGATTGCTAATGTTTGGGAAAAAACAAGGATCACAAAAGATTTCACATTTGATTTCCAAGTAGAAGCCATGGAGGCTGATGCACTCACCTTTTTTTTCACATTTAGTCCAGAAGTTGAAGAGTACAATGATGAAGAAGATAATGAAACAAATCCAACAAATTCCATTATAGTGGTAATTCATAATTATTTACAACTTAATTTTACTCCACTTGAAGTGGCAACAATAGGTGGATGCGCATCAACTTCAAGTAATGTCAAAGTGTTTGAATTAAAACAACAAGTTAGACTAAAGCAAAAGAAACCAAATGAAAGCAAAAAAAACTAGGACATTTTTAAAACATTATAATATTTCAGATTAGGTCAAACACTAGTTTTGTTGTTTATGATGTGTTCACCTCCAATAATTGTAGTAGCTTTGGCTAGCCGTTCTGCTTAGGTTTCTTTTGTTAGATCAGCTTTGGATCCATCTTTGTTGGTGGCATCCATAGAACAAAAGCTTTCTAGAATGCACAAAACAAAAGCTTTAACAACAATATGTTTTTTTTTTGTTTGCTATGGAAAAACTTTGATTGATGAAGGTGATTACAAATTGCAGTAAATTGTTTTTTAGACTAAGAAGAGATGGTTTGGAACCTGAATGTCTAGTTGGAAGTTGTTATTGCCACAAGATGTTCTACAAACATGTCAAAGGCCGCTTGTGCATCAATGGCCAAAAATTAAAAAGTTATGAGAAAGAGAAGAAAACAAATTTGTCATATAAAAAAAGTACCCCACCCACTAATCATGTGGTGACGCACACTAGCTAATGTTGAACTCACCACCCATCCTAAGGCAATAGAAAATTGTTTTCAGCACATCCAAAACTCAAACAAAGTAAAAACAGAAAATGTTTTTCCTAACATGACCTAAGATTTAAGATAGACCTCAACAAATAGTTCTTCAACATTCATATTTCAACCTTTTGAGTCTTCTAGCCAATAGATTTTAGTTCACCTAAGGTTTATTCACAAATCCATGAAGGCGTGCCAAACACTTTGAAGGATGGGATCTATTGCAAACCAAAAGTTATGATTACAAAACATTTTTAAAATTACAATAGCAAAGCCAACACCATGCAGCTTTGGCTTGTGGCGGTGGTGGGGCAACAACAAAAATTGAAGTGGAAAGTATCAAGATGCTGATGAGAAGAAAAAATCATGGGAAGGAGCCATGCCCACTGTTTCCTTGTCATTAATTTCCTTTGATGAATGTATTAAAGAAAGTTACAAGAAGATAATGCATTAAGAGCCTGCAAAAAAATATACAACAAAGGAGAAAAAATTTAAACTAGGTATCTTAGGACCCTCTGTAATTTCAACATAAAAAAAAAATAATAAAAAATTTTGGCGAAAATTTTAAATATTTTTTTAAAATTTCGAAAATTTGAAAAATAATTTAATTTCTACTGAACTTGAAAAGATATTACAATATTCAATCATATTCTCTTATGGCATTGGTGGACATTTTTTCTTTCACCCATCCAACCACATTATCATGTGTGGCCAACTCTTTTGCCCTTTCCAAATATTTTCTCCTTTTTAAATCAATAATTAATTTTCTTCTATTGTAATATGTATTTACACCCTCCCCTTTCCCCCATTAGAAATAATGACATGCCATGGAACATGAATTTCTTTTCAAATTTTTAAGGTCACAAAGTTGGCAAAAATTTTAGCAAAAAAAACAAGCATTAAAAAATTTCTCCAAAACCTTTAAAAAAAATTCACCTTGAGGTGCCAAAATTCACCCCTTGAAATAAAAGTTATTCTTCAATGTAAAAGATTTAAAAAACCTTTAAAGAAACTAGAACTATGTTTGTACTATATGTTGGGCATAAAAACTATTTAAAGGTATGGTTCAACCATTGCCTTTTGATTATTCAGCCAACTCTCCCCTTGGTGTATACATTTTCAATAATTACCCAAATTATATTTTTATGACATTTAAGTACATTAAATTAATTGAAAATTTAATTGCCTTCAAAGCCAAAATAACTTGATATTATTATCCTTAAAACACCACCTAGTAAACACCATATTTATTTGAAATAACATGGTGCCTATTTGTGAATCCTAGTATAAAGGGCTTGTGTTACATTTTTATTAAACTAACAACATTGTAATAATTTTTTTTCAAATATTGACTACACATCTCATATCACACTTAAATCAAAGATTGAAAATCATATAACATCAAATATATTTTTAAGCACAAAACCTCAACTTGTATTTAATCATGCATGTAATACTTAAATCAACTTGCAATCTATTTTGGATTTTGACAACAAAATTCCAATTGATAGCAATACCCAAATGATATCGATGACATTGTTTATGTATTTATAAACTCCACCAAGACCATGCAACATTTAAACAAGTATTGAATATTTGCATTTTAGTTGTTGTGACAAAATTTCCAACCATACATAATTGTAATCCAACACCTTACTAACAATAGGGGCTTTTGGAGTTTGACCTCAAATAAGAATTTTTTCAAACTAATTTCAATCACTTCACCATATGGTTCAACAAGGAGTTCAAATACAAATTCAAACTTGCCTTGTTGGGGAAAAACATCACATGCACCAAATAAGAACACAAAATGTAATTTGAAAGATGAATTATTCCTTGGGCAAGCCATCAAATCAATGTATGCATTATGTCACACTTGGTTCATGTTTGGAAAAATATGCTCCATGTATAAACTTCATGACATTAATCAAATGGAACATACTCATATCAATATGTGACCCGTCAACAAAGTTTAAATTTGCTAATTTATTCATGTAATGTTGTTATTATCATTTGTAAACATGAACCATTTACCAACATTCCCGAAAAAAATGCAAGGGTGCCCATTTTCCCATGAATATAGTCAAATGCACTCTTTATGATGTGCACATTCAAAATTGCTTCTACTTTGTTAATAATTTTGGGGCACACATTTGGATTTGGATTTTGTAATAATTTGCTACTACACAAAGTGCCACACATTTGACAACTTTGATCCCCATACATTCCCCATACATTGCAATATGTTATTAATATTTAACAAATGCACAAATTTCATGAGTTGTCTTTCCAAGCCATTTATTGTAGTCACTTAATACATTAATGTATGCAAAAGATTCAACAAACCACAACACAACAATCTTCATAGGTTATATTTCCTCAAAATTGAACCTTTTGAGTCATTAACTTCTTGAATGAACTAAAACCAACAAAGCAATGGTCCAAACAAGAAAAGGGTGTGGCAACTTCAAGATGAAATTAGGATAAACTCTTAAGTTGAGTTCATACACATGTCAAATTACAAAAACAAAATAAGAAGGTAAATGGTGCACAAATGTTACTTAATCATTTATTAATTAACTTATTTATATTTATAAGATCCTTCGTGGCCTAGACTTAGGAGGAAGCACAAATAATCTTCCCCATAGTGCATTCTTTAGTTCCTTATAAGGGTTACATCAGAATGCCCATTTTTTAAAAAACTACCAAGTGGGAGTCTTGAAATGTTTGCTTTGGAAGTTCATAACTTTTTCATTTTGTATCCAAATTGAAAGTTTTCAAGGGAAACGTTTTAGCCCTTGAGAGAACTTTTCAACAACATAGCAAAGCTTGTCAATTGAATGTGACTTGACTCCTAAAATTTTCATTTAAATGGTTGGGAATCGCTTTTGCAATTTGATTCATAAACTTTTAAATGACCATAACTATTGTTACAAATCCTTTTTTGAAATGTGACCCCATTTAGTATAATACTTTTCAAAACCTTTCCAATGATTTAAAAAGGGCCCAATTTTAAGAAGGTATAATCCCCCAAACCTTGATCCAAAATTTCAAAACACGCCAAAACTTTTAATTCCCAAAATGAAAATCCACTAGGGAGGAAATGGGAATGCATTTGGTAGTGCTAGTATCTCCTCCCTTGCATTTTCACATGCTTTTGTGAATAAGGTTGAATCAAGGGATGCCTTGACCTCAATCCTAACATATTTCCTTCATCTTGCCTTTAGACATGGCCATGAGTCCAAGGCTAATTTTGTGACAAAATCACAAGCATGAAAAAATAAATCAAAATGCATGATCTTCATATTTTATTGTTGTCAAGCATCTTCAAGATTCAATTTGTTACATTCCAAAAACATACAAATGAAATGGATGCCATTAGTTAATAGTATGTGGTTTAATATTTGGTGGTAGAGGGTACAATTGATCCACTATGCAATTAGAAAAACAATGATGTGAAAAAAAATAGACATAATCACTTTGTAAGAATTTTTTAAATTTTTTTTTGAAAACATCATCAAGGATTCAAACAAGGGTTCCGATCTTACAAACATGCATAACATCATAGAACACAAATAATATTATTATATTGATGTGTTCAACAAGAATCTAGTCAAGATCCACCATTTTTCAATCAATTTTCCACCTATTTACACATTTATAACACAAACAATTGTATCATAAACAACACGATCCATGATCCTCATTCACTTCTTACTAATGTTTCATTATGTCTTTACTCCATTACAACACAATATGGTTTTCCCCCATTAACAATAGGCGAGGCTCATAAGTTGAAAACAATATACAAAAATAAGAGTTGAAGGCATAAGGTTAAGAATAAGGTGTAACCACACTAAGGTGTACCACAATAAGTGTGATGAATGTTCAATTTTTTCATGTTTTAATGTAAAAAATGATAATAAATTGCAAGTCGTTTACATGACAATGCTTTTAATATATATTTGAAATACGTGCAAAAATTTGAAATCAATATAATGAGTATGGAGTTTGAATAATTTCATGGATCACAAATTCTTTTCACACCTATGCACAAGTTCATGAGACTGTTAAATGCAACATTGTAATGCTAGTTTACTATAAAGAACTCAAAACCATTGGAGGCTTTAACAATCTCATTAACCAAATATGTTTTTTTTTTCATCTATAGACATAAGCCTATTTCATAGATCTTGTGAATTTGTACATAATTTTTACACTAATATTGTATTAATGTAATAGGTATGACAATTTAATGTAAAACATTTATTATATTGTCTTCTAGAATTTTGGCATAATCATCAAGATATGTACATTTTGCTCTAAACATTTTTTTTTAACTTGTTAACTAGTCATTGGTATGTTTTAATAAAATTTCAAAAACTCAAAATTTATTCATCAAAATTAATTATTGTCAAACCTAACTACCTACTATGATATTATAACCCTTGTTTGTATATACACATAGTTAAAAACCCAGATGAAGGATAACTTTTTGGGTCGCAAGTAGGCAAGCATGGGTAATCCACCTTTGAATGCTTGTTTTAGTTCATGTCAAAATTTGTGTAAAATGATTATCCCATTTTCTTGTTCATGATAAAAAATATAGTCGGGTGAATAACACTAGTGCTTTTCAAATTTGCCACCTATCATCACTTGGATGGCATTTCCTAATCTTGTGGAAAAGATGTTCTTATTCCATAATCTTCCAAAGTAGAACATTATGTAATATATCTTTCAAACTAGAAGATTACCATATTACAAAAAGGTTCTAATGTTCGTTTTCATGTTCCCATGACATTCTCATGTTTTGATAATTGTTCCCTTGTCATTTCTACGTTCTCATCTAGTTTTGATGTCATTCCAATAGTCATTTCATGGCACATCACAATCATTCACCGACGATGTTAACCCAATGGAATGGGCTTGCTGCTGCCCATTAAGCTAGGCATGCTCGCCAAGGGCGGCTTACCCAACATAAATGGGCAACCACATACCCATTCCATAGTACATCTTTCAAGTCTTTCAAATTGCTTGCAAAAGTAGAATATCTTATTATTTGAATTGGAACCAGCATTGGTTGCTCAGGAGTGAGGAGCAAGGAATAATGTGCCTAAATGATAGCCTGGTCTTTCACCTGATTGCAACCCTAGACCCTAAACCCTATTGGTTTACATGTTTGGAGGGTGGTGGTTGTTGAGAAAGGTGAAAGATTGCAACCCTAGACCCTAATCCCTAAACCCTATTGGTTTACATGTTTGGAGGGTGGTGGTTGTT
>Ga0116231_10012657_pt1 | contig 12271 bp, 5 predicted proteins | sample S1TSphgellanicum_2_FD_89695 | JGI IMG/M metagenome (GOLD analysis project Ga0116231, IMG submission 89695) | Host-associated microbial communities from peat moss isolated from Minnesota, USA - S1T2_Fd - Sphagnum magellanicum MG | ecosystem: Host-associated > Plants > Peat moss > Unclassified... | reverse complement strand
AGTCGGTTCCATCCTTCCTCATCATGGCCAGCCGCCATTCCCCAAGTACCTCACCACATTCATCACCCAAAAAGCAACCTCCCATGCAACCCATGCAATAAAGGAGTGCCGTCATCAGATTACGGCTGATTAATCAACAAGGAAAAACCATCAACATCTCAAGCCGCCATATTACTGTGGGGACCTAATGTCGCACCACAATTCGACTTCATCCTCATTAATATCCAACTAGCCTAGCTCAAGTTGGACTCATTAGCACCTTATTGTCAAGCATGGCCCTTGCGTGGTTCGCACCTTTATTGGAGCATCAATCACCCTTGTTTAATGACTTTGAAGCGTTTCTTAAAGAGTTCAATGCCACCTTTGGAAAGTCAGACAAATAATACATGTCTAACATCAAAATACGATCTTTTTGTCGAGAGTCACATTTAGTTGTGGTATATGCATATGAATTCAGACAATTGGCTTACAATATTTCATGGGGTGAGGCAACATTCATAAATCAATTTTAGTTTGGGTTACAAGGTGATGTGAAGGACTTACTACTCATTTTGCTAACCCCTTCAACATTAAGTTAGGCCATTGCACAAGTTGTTTAGTGTGCCAACAGGCTCTTTGAACATTAACCATTAGAAGAAAAAGGCCAATATATGACTAACACATTTATAATTATTTGCAATTATTTGGTTTTTGCAACTAAATTTTTGCCTTCTACGACTAGTGTGACATCGTGTTGACATCAATTAAGTCACCTATGCCTAACTTGCAATTAGTCTACGACTAAATTGGTTTACATCTACATATGGGTTAGATTTATCATCTAAGAGTAACCTTCTAAAATCCCATTAGTTGTAAACGATATGGTGTTTAATCGTAGTTGACATATGTCTATATACATTAATTACAATCATTATTTGATTTATGATTAAACTTATTCATAATTTTTAATTTACATTTCAAATTAATATTCATAATATTTTTATTGTAATTAAAATCATTGATATGATTATAATAATTATATTAACTTCATTACATTGAATTACTTATAATTCAAATAAATTAAATATATTCCAACATATACTATTATACTAAATATTTATATATATTTAATAACAATAAAATCGTAATAATTACTTATACATTAATTATAATATACACATAATTTATAATTCAGTTTAATCATTCATAATTATAAATTTTTTAATATTTTAAAAATTAAAATATTGCAACTATAACTAAATGAATTAATTTAATTTCTATAATTGTAAGAATTATGTTCCAATATACTATATCACTTTTATAAATAATTATAAATGATTATACTTATTAATTATAGCTTACACTAAATAATTATTGTTACAACATAGATTTTTATATTATATTATTGATATTCTTATAGTAAAATAAATCAATTACTATAATTAATGTTACATTACTTGAAAATCATTGTAATTATTTTAGATAAAAATCATTATATTGTATTCATAATTAGTGTCTAATTGAACATAATTATTCAAAATATTTCATTTATAACTTTAATTCTGAATTAAAATTTTGGAAAAACTATAATGTAGTTAAAATAATTATTGCAATGATTGTAATTGCAAGAATTATTATACAATATTTTTTATTTTTTATTTTTCTTATTCTCTAATTATTTATCTATGATAATTATTTTTATAGTAATATTACAATGACTAAAAAATATTAATGTGTGTTTAACATATTATTGTATTTATAGTTATTAATTACCAATAGGAAAAAAACAGGATTTGATTGATAACAATTTTTACAGTAATAAATGTAATTATATAGTAATTAAAGTAATTAGTTTAATGTTACTTTGAAAACAAATAATTTGTGTAAGATTTATTTTCTAATATCAATTATTAGTTCATTATTTTTAATTTGAAAATAAATATTTATAATAGTTATTTTTTAGAATAGTAATTACAGTATTTTTACATTAATTATATTATTTATAAATGGACCATATTTTTAAATTGAAGGAAATATTTTAAAATGTTTTTAAATTTATTTATCTATGAATTATGTATTGACAATTTGTGAATAACTAGATAGCTAGTTAATTAAATATTAATAAATTATTAGTTATTTAAATAATTGATAATGAATACTTAATATTCGTAATCTATCATTTATATTTTAAATATATGTTAAATTTAATCATTGTTAATTAAATGATTAGCTAATTATCTAGTGAGCCATGTATTTGAATTGTTTATAAATCTAAAAATAAAAAACAAAAGGCATGAAAAAAGTTTTGAAATTGTAATTTAGTTTGAGAGGAAATTACAAGTTCAAAAACTTATCCCATATTATTTGTTCTCCATCCTTAATTTGAACATTATATAAACAAGGGGCGTGATCATCTAGTTTCACATCAAAAAATGTGTGCACATGGGATGTGTTAATCAAAAAGCTTAACCCAAAACAAAAAAAAAAATTATGCACATTTTAAACTACCTACCTTCCTAGCATATTTATTTACCTAGTTAAGTAGGTACCTAATTTGACTTACCCACCTTGGTCAACCTATGTACCTACCTACTTAAGTATCTACTTATATGAGTAAGTATTTAGCCTAGGAAAATAGGACCTACCTACTTATCTTTTTACTTAAGTACTTAGGTAGGTATGTAGCCTAAGTTTGTAGACCCTTAGTTATGTACCTACCAACCTAATATTAATTTTTAAAATTAAATTCAATTAAAATTACCACTTATGATATTTACATTGGGCCACGTGTCATAATAAAAATCATCCAAGCTTGTGAATTGATTGTCCCAAATTATTTCAAAATAATAATAATATGTATTTTAAATAATTAAATATTAAGATATGTGGCAACACATCATTTGCCTTCAATAATGACCAAAATAATCACATTTTAATTGCATGTGACAATATGTATATAATGGAGTCTAAGGATGAACTTGTATTTGTTGACTTTTAATTTTATTTAATACCCCTTGTCGTTTGTGACTAATATCACATGCGATTTGTCTGAGGCGACTAAGGGGATTTTAATTGCAAATGTCGTTTACAACTAAAATTTAGTTGCAAAGTCCAGTTGAAAATAAATGTTTTTTTTTAAAAACGAGAAAGGCGCCATGAACTCACGTCGACAACACAAAGGAATTTTTCACCATCGACAACACAAAAAAGTTTTCCACTTGCAATGCCAACCAAGCCTTCTGCAACCTTGCCAAAAGACAACCTCATGAAAATTGATAAGTCAAGATTTAAACCTCTCACAAAACAAGAAAAACAACATCGACATACAAATAATCTTTGTTTGTATTGTGGAATCCAGGCCATGTTGTTCATGAGTGTCCAAAGAAGCATGGACCATGTGTAGTACACACCATCTCTGTTACCAATCCACAACCAAAGGAGTTGAAAAACAAACGTGTCCAATCTTAATAAAGACCGCGAGGCTAAACCTTGATGCATCATGTAATGAGAATGGTCCTAGCCTATTTTTAAACCCAACTCCACGTTTAATCATTGTCAAATGTAATAAGCTTGTGACGATAGAGGCCCAAACATTTTTTGATTCTAACGCATCAACATGTTTTATGGATAAAGAGTTGGTACGACAATATAAGTTGGTTTTAATGGAAAAGAACACACCAGTGTCGATTGAAGTCATTGATGGTCAGAGCCTTTCATTAAGGTTAATCATCCATAAAACCAAACCATTAGATGTTACCATTGGTTCCCACACCAACAAGGTTGTTTTCAATGTCATTTCATCTCCAAGAAATCCTATTATCATTGGATTGTCTTAGCTTGTTTTACATAATTCACAAGTGGATTGGCATACGAGGAGTTTTCATTTTGAAACACCATAACACAAGGCCTTGGAGTGTGAAACCCTCGTTAGAAGCATGCAAAATTTGAAGCAACAGGGAAACCTTAGTGGTACAAAAAGGCCTAGGTGCCCCAAGCCTTTGTACATTGGAGCAAAAGCTTTCATGAAAGCTGCCATGAGAGGAGATGCATTCTTGATTTATGTTTTTCCTTCACCAAATGTTAAACCATGTCCATATGAAATTCCTTCCGAATACCAAGAATTCAAATATTTGAAAAGAAAAATGCGGACACCTTGCCTAAACATCAACCATATGAGTATGTTGTTGATCTTGTGGAAGGAGCACAACCTCCATTTAGACCCATCTACAATTTGTCACAAGATGAACTTGTAACACTTTGTGAATACATTGATGAAAACTTCAAAAAATGGTTCATTCAACATTCCAAGTCTCTAGATGGTGCCCTGATCTTGTTTGTCAAGAAGAAGGATGGCTCCTTCCGAATGTGTGTCGATTACTATTATGGGCTTAATTGATTCACTATCAAGAATCAATACCCTTTGTCTGTGATCTCAAGGGTGTTGGACTAACTTAGTCATGCCAAAATGTACACCAAGATTAATCTATGTGGAGCATACAACTTGGTGCGCATTCGAGAAGGTGATGATTGGAAGACCTCATTTAAAACCCGTTACGCCCATTTTGAATATGTTATGATGCCATTTGGCTTTACTAATGCGCTTGCTATTTTTCAACATCTGATGAATGATGTTTTTTGTGAATATTTGGATGATTTTGTGGTCTTTTACATTGATGACATACTCATTTTATCAAAGAACATGGAGGACCATGAGTGCCTTGTACATTTGGTTTTGGAGAAGCTTTAGGAGGTTAAACTTTATGCCAAATTAAAGAAGAGTGAATTCCATCAATTTGAAGTGGAATTTTTAAGTTACACCATCTCTGGAGGTGGCATTCGCATGAAACCTCGCAAGGTTTAGACCATTGTTGATTGGGATACTCCAACTTCTATTCGAAATGTCCAATGTTTTTTTGGATTTGCCAACTTTTATCAACATTTCATTGCCCACTATTTTTAATAATGGCCCCTCTTACTAGGTTGACTAAGAAGAATCAACCTTTTTCTTGGGGAGTTGAAGATGATAATGCCTTTCAATCTTTGAAAGAAAAAATTCATGATTGCCCCATTCTTAATTCATGTAGATCCTTCCAAACCTTTTGTCTTAAAGATGGACGATTTTGACTTTGTAGTAGATGTCATGCTCTCACTTGGAGAAGACAATTTTCTTTATCATGTCAACTTCCATTCTCATAAATTTTCTCCTACATAGATTAATTATGAGATTCATGATAAAGAATTTCTAGCCAATGTGAATGCCTTTGAGGAGTGGCGCCATTTGTTTGAAGGAGTTCAACATGAAATCACTATGTATTCAAACCATAAAAACTTGCATTATTTCATGATAACTCATGTTTCAAATCGACGCCAAGTTTAGTGGGCATTGTCTTTGTCTTGATTTCAGTTTATCATCACATATCGCCCTGGGTGCCAACAAAGGAAACACGATGCGTTGTCCCATCTTTCGTATTTCGTGCTTAAGGACAAAGATGCCACCTACAAGCAACAATGTGATGTCATTTTCAAACTTGAACATCTTCGACTTCAAGCATTGTTAGTAATTCTTGATGACACAACCCTTTTTTGTCAAATTTGTGAAGATTTGAAAAATGACCTTCTTGCTATTAGCATTAAAGGCCAACTAAGGAATCATCATCAACTATAAAAATTTTCCAATGATCATGCTAAGTTCGAGTTTCAAAATGGTCTAATTTATTGTGATGGTTTTTTGTATGTTCCTAATGGCCTTATGCGATTTCAAGTTTTCCAAGCTAGGCACGATGCTTTAACTACATGCCATTTTGGATTCATCAAAACCATGGAGTTAGTGTTTTGAGATTATTGGTGGCCATAGCTTTGGAAGTATGTGAAAGAGTTTGTTGAATATTGCGATGTTTGTGTTCGAACAAAGAATCTTCGTCATTGCCCTCATGGTCTCTTTCAACCATTACTGATCCCTGCATCCCCGTGGTCTTCAATTTCCATGGACTTCATCACGAACCTTTCACCTTCTAATTCCTATGATTCCATCTTGGTGGTGGTGGACCGTTTGACGAAAATGGCTCATTTCATTTCATGTACCAACGCAATAACTAACAAAAAAACAACCAAATTATTCCTTCATCATGTTTTTCAATATCATGGTCTCCTTGAAAATATCATTTTTAATCATGGGCTTTAGTTTGCATCCAAGTTTTGGAATCAATTCTTTAAGCTTTTAGATGTGAAGGTTAAATTGTCATCAAATTTCCACTTTCAGTTGGATGGGTAAACAAAACAAGTCAATCAAGTTTTGGAGCAATATTTATGATGCACAACTAAGTATCATCAAGATAATTGGTTAGAATATTTGGCCATGGCAGAATTTGCCTGCAACAACATAATGCATTCATCAACTTAACAAACACCTTTATTTGTAAGTCATGGTTTACACCCCAAGTTTGACATTCAAGGTGTGCACAAAATCATGAATGTAGTAGCTAAAGATTGAGCCATGTGGTTAACGAATGTTCGAGCTCAACTTGTATCTAATTTTGGAAAAACATAAAGGTGATATAAAGAGAATGTTGATGAACATCGAAAATAACAACCCAACTTCAAAGTTAGGGACCAGGTTTGGTTTCGACAATAACATATCAAAACAAGAAGGCCATTAGAGAAATTGGATCATCAAAGGTTAGGTCCATTCCTCATTGTGAAACAAATCAATGTCGTGGCTTTTTAATTCAAGCTTCCATATGAAAATCCATCTTGTGTTTCAAGTTTCCTTATTGGAACCTTACCACACGTCCACCATTCCAAGAAGAATCCATGATCCCCCTCCACCTATTGAAGTCAATGGTGAATAAAAATATGAAGTGGAGGACATTTTAGATTCAAGGATCTTTAATTGTCAACTCCAATATCTTGTTCATTAGCATGGGTATGATGTGAGCAAGTGCATTTGGGAACTAATCAAGAACCTATCGAATGCCATAAAGAAGGTGCGTGAGTTTCATCAATGATATCCAAACAAGCCCAAGTCCATTCCTTGTGGAATTCATCGTCAAAAGGGAGGTGATGTGATGGATGTGAACATTAAATACCATGTTCCAATAGATGGAATTCATCCATAATGTTCATCCATAACTCCTAGTTAAATATTGGTTAACTTTCAGTTAAGTTATAATTAAGTCTAAGTTAAATCCCAATTAAGTCTTAGTTAAATCCCAATTAAGTCTTAGTTAACTCCTAGTTAAGTCCAAGTTAACTTTTAATTAACTCCTAATTAATTTTTTGTTAATTCTTAATTGAATCCTAATTAAATCTAACTAACTTTTAGTTGATTCCTAATTAAGTCCGAATTAACTTTCAATTAAGTTTTAGCTAATTCATAGTCAATTCCCAATTAAGAAAGGTTCCTTAGAAGTTTTTTTACTTGATACACACATAGAAGCCTCCTTGGAAGTTTCCTTGAACTAGGTCCCCAAAGGGGTATAAATAGGAATAGGACCCCTCATTTCCTTCAATTTGTTCAACGCTAGTCTTAGGCACAATCTTGCACCATAACCTTATCATGTTTTTTTCATATTCATGTTTGCATATTTGAACATAATAAAGATATTTTTTCATGTTTGTTTTGCACATCTTGTGTTCTTATTCTTAATTCATTTGTTATGTTTTTGAATCACATTATTTTATTTTTCTCCTTGTTTGGAACTTAAACTTAAATCTTTCCTTTAACCTTTTGTTCTTGTGGTTTTTTGTATCCTTGACAATGTGATCATATCACATGTAATATTAATTTTTTGAATCCTTTTCGCATATTATTCATTTATATTTTGTTCCATGGCCCATGATTGATAATGCAACAAGTTGTGATAGGATTATGTACTCCACTTCAGTGTGTTTTCACCTTCCATAATTCCTAGTTAACTGCTAATTATTTTAGTTAAGTCTGAATTAATTCTTAATTAATTTCGAATTAAATCTTAACTAAATTATAGTTAAATCTGAATTAAGTCCACGTCAATTCCCAGTTTAGTCCAAATTAACTCCCAATTGATTCATAGTTAATTCCTATTTAATTTTCAGTTAGCTTCGAGTTAAACTCCAATTAATTTATAGTTAAGTTTTAATTAATTCATAATCAACTTTAAGTTAAAAAGGTTCTCAAGAAGTTTTTTTACTTGATGGACACATATAAGCCTTTTTAGAAGCTTCTTTGAGCTAAATCCCCAAAGGGGTATAAATAGAAGTAGGACCCCTCATTTCTTTTAGTCTATTCAACACCAATCTAAGGCACAATCTTACACCATGGTCGTGGCATGTCCTTTTCATGTTCATGTTTGCATATGTTATCATAATAAATATCCATTTTCACGTTTGTCTTACACCTCTCATGTTCTTATTTTTAATTCTTGTGTTACTTTTTTTGAGTCACATAATATTGTTTCATTCTTTCTTTGAAAGTTAGACTTAGGCCTTTCCTTTAGCCTTTGTTCTCGTAGTTCTTCATGTCCTTGACAAAACATTGTCTACCCACACTATTGGGTGAAGCATGTTATTGAAGCAAAATTTAGGTGTCACCTTGCCTCTCTAAAATATCACTTTGCAATGCCCAAAATATTGGGCTCAAACTTTTAAAATAGTGTGATGTTATGCTAGATTGCAAAGCTTTGAACATGCAAGATCTCATTTGTTCATTTGAACCATGAAGAACAATTCCATATAGACAATGGAGATGGATGATAAGGACTACAATCCCCTTTGCTAATTGTGGTTGAGGTTTGGGGCTAGCTATATTTAGATTTTGAAAATGCATGAATGGTTCAAGCTTGTTAAAATTTGCATGGTGTAAGTTTTAAAGTATGTAGAAAATGAATGATGTTTAATTAACACTTACTTTTATGCAAACCAAAGTGCATAATCGATGGAACACAAACTTAGATTTGTGTACGAGAATGTTTAGGCATGATTTCTTTTTTGGAAACCTTCTCATTTGATGAAACCATTGCAACTTGGAAGAAAAATAAAACATATAAAGTAATTAAGGCCTATGTATTAGGTAAATGGATTTTGATCCCACTTTTGTGTTGACAATGTTCTTTTGCAACAAGTTCTAACTTCTGTTGTTCAAGATGTAATGCATGCCTTTGGACCATGGGCACGAGATATTAAGGTCCTTGAATATTTTTGGATTGCGGATTGTGACAAAATTGGCCTTTGTAAGTTTGATGTGTTTATGTGTGTGTATAACATTGGCAAGGTGGCAGTAAACTTGCAAATGTGCATGGATTCACATTTTGGTATGTGTGCTTATGTTTAATGTGTGTTTTGTGAGTGTAAGTCATTTTTTTTTGCAAACGACAATGCCTTATGTGCAAATGTTCAAATCCCCAACAAATGTTTGTGTAAGTGTGGGATTGGTTAAAACCTAAAGGTCTTGGAAGTTTGTTTGAACTTTGGTTGTGTGTGGGCCTTGGGGGTTGGGAGTTTGTTTGTATGTATATGGCATGATGTAGATTTGTTGCATAAAATTGCCACAATGGTAACCTAATGAAACATCCATAACCAATTAAGACCCCACTAATTTTTCAACTTGCAAATCTTGAAGTGGCTAAAATAAATAAAAATCTTTTAAAATTTTGTACTTCAATTTGATTTTGTGTACTTGAATTGCACACAAAAACCACAAGGAAAATGATAAGGTGGCCACTTAAGTGACTAAAACATGCATAAAAAAAACCATGTAGGCAACCTTCCCTGACCTTAAATTTTTTTTTGATTAGAACCACCTACATATCAGGGCTTTAAATCTCATTGCTAGAACTTAAGAATATCAAAATACATGGAATTTTTGTAGATTTTTTTGGCCTCCTACCTATTTTGAGGTCCAAAATTTTCACTTGGTATAATATTATTTTAAATAATGACACTAAGATTTTTCTAAAGGTCCAAAGGTGGGACATTTATCTATTTATTTATATATTTTTGGGAAACAATTGGATGAAATCCATTGCATGGAAAGGAAGATGGGAAAAAAAATTCAATCCCCACAAATTGTTGAAAGACAAACTTTTGAATCAATATCAAACCAGTTGAAATTTTCATCTTCCTTTAACCTTTTTTTTTAACAAGATGAGGATGAAATTGTTGTTTATTTTAAGATTTTTTTGGTTTGAACCAGTGTTGGGCATGTATACTAATATGTATTGGGTATGTATATTGGTATTAGATAAAAAACTTGATTGGTATATCTACATAAAAAAACAACGCTTATCTTTGTATATTAATCAATAGACAAATATTAATTATATGATCAATAACAGACTTCCCTCAATTTAAATTTTGGAAACATTATTCATAACAATATTTCGTTTTCATCAATTAATCACACCACTGGTATCAAATAACCTTACAAAATAAATTATTTTATTACACTTTATTAATAATGATGATGTTACCTATCGGCTTTGCTTGAATGACATGCAACTTTGCTAAAATGGTAACATTTTTGAATGGCTTATGTACATTGGGTTAAAACACATTACACCATCCTTTTTTAAAATGTTACACTTATAATTTTTCTTGCATCTTTTTGAAATCTAAATATAAAACATTAATAATTTCATTGAAATATCAAGAAAGGGATTCACATATGTAATGTTAACAAAGCTGACATATTTTAAATGCAAAAAAACACATAAAAATCATAAATATTTAATGAGTAATGTACTTTTGAATTTTGGCAACAAATTTGATAATGCCTTATAGAATTAATGGATATTGTGAGTCATGGATTATAATACCACAAATTGTTAAACTTTAGTTCCATTGTTTTCCTTAGTATTAATGATTTGAATCCTAATAAACCTCCAAATAATAATTATTAAGAGTTGAATTAGCCTTTGCATATTTCAGCATAAAAGACTCTTTTATTTAAATTGATGCAAGGCATAGTTAATTTTAGGACCTAGTAAACCTTTTTAAGTGCATTATCCTTTTATGTTGTAGAGAAGGGAAAGGGGATGAAAAATTAGATGTGATTGATTGATATATTGGGAATACAAGCCCATAATTAGCAATAACATTGCGTCATGACAATATTAAGCTAGTTTGTAGAATAATCTTTTGGCACGAATGATGTACTTGAAAGATTTTTAAGATGTAGTCATTTTTATTTAGTTTTCACTTTTATCAGACTCTTAAATATAATCAAAATGAAACTTAGGTATTAACATTTTCACCTGAATGGCTTCAAGTGAATTACAACTTAATAAATAACTTTAAGGGGATAGATCACAATTGCAAAAACTCCAGAATGTGATGAATGGTGTGAGCTAGGTATTCGGCTTGATGTTCCATGGAAAGGGGGTTGATTGGGCCTCGCAACCAACAATAATGGCCATCACCGGGAACCCAAGTTCGACAATGAAAATGAACATCGTCGTCTTTGCATTAACATTCTTCAAACCTTTCTGGTGTGGTTCCACAAGCAAGAACAACTTTTAAATAGATTGCTAAAACATGTGGGTTAGGAGACAATCGACGATCCCATGCCGAACGATCGACTCAAGTGCGCACCACTCTTCTGGACAATTATTCTTCACGTGATTATTGAAAGACATTCATGTAAAACGGTGTTTTTTTAAGTTCTTCCTTTTCTACTAGTGAAACTAGAAGATTCGAGGGCGTAGTAACATCACCCGCCATGACTAAATTCTCGCCTGCATCAACAAAAACTAAGAAGGTAGCAAAAACAATGTGGTACTTGCGTTCAAAAGGGGTTGAGGTTTTTTTATTTAACAAATTAAGGTAGGCGTAAGGCGTAAGGCGTGGGAGTGACGATGAAACCTCATGAAAACTTGAACATCCTAGATTTAATGGATTCATCGAACTCTAATTTTGACGATGGATCTAGAAGTATGTGGGGGTTTTTGTGATGCAAATTTTAATTTTAATTTACTATGTACTACATAGTTAATTAGTGCATGGAAAAAAAAATAAGTAGGGGATATCAAAAGAATAAATGGTACACAGGGATGTAACTTCAACCATTGAATTGATTTAGTCAAGTAAAGACCCGAGAATGTTTACTTGTTACTACTGATAAATTGTCCTAGTAGTTAGTTACTTGAAATAATTAGGATGAAAAAGTAAGATGTGAGGGTCAACGGATGGAAAGGATAAGAATCAAGTTCAAAAACTTCATCAAGATATCCAAGATAAGGGGAAGGATGAGTCCTCCAATCCCATTAGTCATGAGGATTGTCATCCTATTTGATTGGAGGATGGAATATTTTTTGTGTCT
>Ga0116231_10012656_pt1 | contig 12272 bp, 9 predicted proteins | sample S1TSphgellanicum_2_FD_89695 | JGI IMG/M metagenome (GOLD analysis project Ga0116231, IMG submission 89695) | Host-associated microbial communities from peat moss isolated from Minnesota, USA - S1T2_Fd - Sphagnum magellanicum MG | ecosystem: Host-associated > Plants > Peat moss > Unclassified... | reverse complement strand
CGGCTCTCTCTCTCTCTCTCTCTCTCTCTCTCTCTCTCTCTCTCTCTCTCTCTCTCTCTCTCTCTCTCGGCATGAAGAGCAGGCCCTGTGACAGTTTAGTATATTGTGATCTACATGGATAGTGAATGTGACGAATTTCTAGTCTCCATGCATTTTGTTTCTGTATCCATCGACCTCGAAACACATCTCTCAAGATTCTCTCTCTCACACACACACATTGGGTATGACGAGCGGGCACAGTGAATAGGCTAGTATGTGATCTGCATAGATCGTGAATGTAATGGATTTCTAATCTCTATGCATTTTGTTTCTGTATCCATCGACCTCGGAACACAACTGTCAAGATTCCCTGTCACACACACAGGGCATGAAGAGCGGGCACCGCGCTGGAGAGTCTACTTTGTGAGGTGCATAGATCGTGAATGTAACGGATTTCTAGTCTCAATGCATCTGGTTTCAGCTGTATCCATCGACTAGCTCGAAACACAACTATCGAAAGCTTGGGAGAAGTTTTGCTGCAAGCTGAGCTCAAGCTCTAGGATGGACGACAAATGAAACCATGCTAAGACAACAGTGATTAGATGCAAAGAGTAGGAAGATAACTAGGAAGAGTCATGGGAGAGAGAAAGGAAGACATAGACGAGCCTCATGAATTTGAGATAAAAATGCAACAAACCTTTCAGAAACGCGAAGAGAAACCTGAAGTGCTGAGTATTGCACACTAGTGAGCTGATGATCTCACGATCCACTCCTACCCCACTTTATACCTTGTCTCCTAGCTGCTCCCACTCGGCCCTCTCTTGACTTCAAAAGCTGCTCGACCTATTGGCTGCAACTTGTGAGCGCGATCTTGTGAGTTGCCACATCTTCATGCATGCCGATCTTACACCAGATAATCTAGAGTAAATCAACGATGCAGAATTAAAGAAACTGCTTTCGGACATCGAGACGCGGCGACGGCCCCACTTCTCCTGTCGCCTGTCAATGTTACCATGGTGGACCCAGCCACCGCCTCTTTTGGGGGTAATTTTTTTTAAAATCAAGTGATTTGCATGGGTTTAATTACAGTAGTCTCCCCTTTAAGTACGCAACTTGAACCTCGAAGTTTTGTGCGTACTTTACCAGTAGGTGTGTACTTTAGACGCTCCATTCCCAAATTGCCTACGTTTCGCTGCAATGTCGAAGAAATTGATCAGCAAGCGTCTGAATGAGTCCCAATGTTGTGAGATCATCTCAAAACTGAGCAAGACGAACCCTCCAAGCAAACGCGCTCTAGCGTGTGAATACGATGTTAGCGAAGAGGCTATCCGGAAGGTCTGGGAGAAACGAGATTCAATTCTTGAACGATCCACTTTACTCTTCGAAAAAGCTAAGCAGAAGACCTTCAGAGCTTCAGTTGGACGATTTACCGAACTTGAAGATATGTTGTACATCTGGATTGACAACATGCACCATGCCAGGCTCCCTATCCCGCCATCTCTCACCATTGCAAAAGCGAAAAGTATTGCTTCTACATTATCCATTTCCGATTCAGACTTTAAGGTTTCATGGCAATGGCTTAATCGTTTTAGGACATGCCGAGGTCTACAAAAAATGCTTCTTCATGGAGAAGGAGCTGAGGTTGACAAAAATGACTCAGAATTACTATCAGCGTTAGAAGAATTATACTCTATCATCGTTCAATACGACCCTAAGAACATCTACAACATGGACAAGACTAGATTATTTTTTCATCTGCTTCCTAGATATTCCATTCTGATGCCAAACGAGGACATTTCAAGCACTAGAGGCAAAAAGAAAGCGAAAGATCGTGTTTATCTAATAGTTTGTGCCAACGCATCTAGAACACATAAAATTCCTTGCGTAATGATTGGAAAGCCGAAAAAGCCAGTGTGTATTAAAGATCGACACTGGCCAGTTCCTTATTTCAATCAAGCGAAAGCATGGATGGACGTGGAAACCTGCTGGAAATGGTTCAACAAAGTCTTTGTTCCAAAAATCAAAAGACGAACAAGACGTCTCGTTCTCTTATTGATGGATAATGCACCGGGACACTTCGACGCCTTCGAACGCGACAACATCTGCGTAGTATTCTTTCCTCCGAACTGTACCAGCTGGAAACAACCTGGTGATATGGGAATCATCGCCGCTCTCAAGAAACGATACAAATATTTATATCTCAAGGATATCCTCGACTTCTACGAGCTTGACGAGTAGTTACAACAACGGAAAACAGAAATGGGAAAACGATTACGACGAGGTGCAGGAGTTTCCTACAGAAATTCAGCGCACCTACTGGATGCCGCAAGCTATGTAAAAGAAGCCTGGGATTCCGTCTCGTCAAGCTCTATCAAAAATGCATTCAATAAGGTGGAGCTCATGAACTTGGAACCGGAACAAGGGGCTGAGAGCGAAAATAACGTCATTGCCACTAAATTAGCTCAAACCATCGAAAGCTTAAATTTATTGATCAACCAATCAAAATTGGAAGAATTTGTTCATATTAATGACAAAAGCAATGAAGAATATGTTGCAGCAGTGTTGGAAGATGTTAAAGAGTTGTTGGAATCGATGAACATTAATGAAGCAAGGCTTGATGAAGATAGCGATGTTAATCAACCAGAACAAATTGTCGAGTCACAGGATAGAGTTGAATTTCATGAATTTGAGTATTTGTATAAGCAGATTCTTGATATTGAGGATCAGTTGCTCTGCTCTAACGTTCAAACAGAAGCTGAAGAAGCATTCGATGATCTCAAAAAATCGTTTGAAGAGTTCCAGGCCAAGGTCCGAGCAGTCGTCCTCAAAGCCAGACGAAAAAAAAACCAAAACTTGCGCCAGATGACGATTCATGATATGTTCCACTAAAAAATGTTGATCCCTAAAAATTTTGTCATAAAATGTGTACTTAACCGGGATGCGTACTTAAACGGGTGCATATTTAAGTGGGAGGCTACTATATGGACTTTGTCTCTCTCATTTTTTCAAGGGTGGAGGCCGTGCTTGGTTTCTTATTGTTCTCTCTCCAGAGGTAGAAAAGAGTAGGACAACAAGTACCATATTTTCTGATTTTTCTTTTTCAATTTCATGAATTTTGTGAGCTCATGTGTGAGTATGAGCATCTATGGAAAAAATATTGATTTAGAAGAAGAGTAGGACAGTAGTTACCATTTTTACTTTATTTTCATTTTCAAGACTTGTGTGAGCTTATGTGTAAATATGAGCATCTACTGAAACAGAATAAAATTGATTTGGACTTTCTGTGAGGAAATGGCATTATGGCAAGTGGAGGGGAGTGTATTTTCCCACAAAACTCTCCTCTCAAGTTCCAGAAGTAGAGAAAAGTAAGACAGCAATTACCATTTTTTCTGATTTATTTTCTCAATTCCATGAATTTTGTGAGCTCATGTTGAGTATGAGCATTTACTAGATTTAAAAAAAAATTTGATTTGGAATTTTTGTGTGAAAATGGCACTATAACAAGTGGAGGGGGCTATATTTCCACAACAACCATAATTGTCACTCGTTCTACCAGGGAGTGGCACAACAGCTATCATTTTCTCTGATTTTTCTTTTTTCATTCCATAAATTGTGTGAGCTCATGTGTGAATATGAACATCTTTTGGAACAAAAAAAAATTGATTTAGACTTTTTGTGTTGAAATGGCACTATGACAAGTTTCTGACTAAACGAAGGATTAGGGTTTTGGTCACTTTACTGGGAAAAATGATATTTTTCCATTTGGGGCTAGTTTTAATTTGACTGTTGCAAGTTAAAAACAAGGGTGCGTTGTTGAACGCTTAGGATCTGGGCTCTTAGGGTTCGAAGTGTTGGAGCTGGAAACTGAGAACCCCGATTCTGGAGCCCTCAGGGATATTTCATCCAACAGACCCAGGGTACAGCCCGGGCTTCGTGACATGTGTGAGGCCCTTCTATGTCAACACTTGTAGACACAAACCTGGAGGAGCAGTGGGGTGCCATATTCTGACCATAGTGTGTCCGTGGATTTCAATGCTTGAGACTTCTGTAAACATGAACCTCGTGGGCCAAAAACTACAAAGTGTGCTAGAAGACAATATGTAGTACTTTCATGTGCATCATGGAAAGTGGGCCAATTTGCAACCCCTTTGAGAGCACCTCCATTGGCAGCAAAAGATATATTGGCTGTACCTAGTACTCACGTTCTCGATTGTGACCCATGGCTCCAATTTTACATCATAGAATCCAAAGTACCTAAGCTTTTGGAGCACATATTCTTATTTTCTTGAAGGTGGATGACTCAATCCCAATAAAGATAGGTGATAATGGAACGATGACTGCTTTAGCTTACCACTTAAATAATCTTTGCAGCAAGCCACTTACGTCCCTAAGCACATTGAGTGTCAACTGTATACATTCTGGCATATATTATATTAAAATTTTTATTTAACATTAAATTAAGATATTTCCATAATGTGTGACAACTTAATGTCAAACTACAGTTTTATTGTGATGTATATTACACAATAAACATCATATTTTATACATTGTAGTGTATGAAACGACAAAGTTTACCTCACATCTATCATGAGATGCATCTTATGGTGTGAAAAAAATGACATTTTATTGTAGTGTTGTCTTAGATTATCATCCAAATTAACATGAAGACTATATCATGAACATTCCTTAAGTTTCATGAATTTTATTGAGAGGTCAAGGCAAGCATTTTGTAATATTTTAAGGGCCAGTTGCCAAACTTTTTTGTTTTCCACTTTGAAAACTCCTTCAAGGAAAAAATCACCTTGAATGATGTACTAATACTTTAAAAATGGTTCAGAATTAAAATGCAATCTCTATATCTTCCTCTAAGGTGGACACAGCAAAATTCCACATGAACTTGAAATGAAACATCATGTTGCAAAAATGGTTTTAGGATTATTGACCTTCTCATATAACAAAGTTATCCGTAAAGTCAGGCAAAGATAGCACCGGAACCCCCTGTTTGGTCACATCGGGGATGAGATTTCAAAAACCAGGAAAAAAAATTCCTTCAAGGGGGCATGAAACTCAGTTTAGCAGCAAATTTGGTGCTGAACTGAGCTTGGCCTCTCCTTTCTTTTCCTGAACACTTTCAACCAATCACTGCTGCTGCCATGTGTACTGTAGCTATAAATGTTCTCGAGCCTCGTGCATCTAATCCTGAGGCTCAGTATTTCATACCCTTTTTTAATAAAATTTCATGCCTTAGCTGACAACAGCCAGGAAGGGATGAAGCATCAAATGAGGGCTGCAATTCAGGCCCAACAGGGCATGACTTTTCGGATAACTCTAATACCACTACAAATATGCATAGTTTGCACCTTAGGCAGCAACCAATACTCTTCTTTATGACCCTAGGCATGAAGGCTCCGGATCACATTTGTATCACAAAATTTGATTTCATAGTCTTATGTAGAATGTGCACTGTGTAAAACGTTTTGCAAATCAAGTGAGAGTGTAACCATAAAGAAAGGGGTAATGCAAACATTTCTTCATCACAAAGCCAAACTTTGTACCTGTGACTTCTGCAACTTATATTTTGCCGTTCAAGCACTGTTACAACACATTGGTGCTACTGTTCCAACAGAGCATAAACCTTTATACCCAAATGAGACTCCAGGCATCACATACCTGTAGGTCCCTTCTGGGTCTCTATGTAGTATCTATCTAACTAATACTAGGAACAGTTCTAGTGTTATAAGTACATGAATCAGTGGGATCAATCTTGAGGTCAACACCCTCTATGTTCATGTGGTCCATTATGAGCTGCAAATTCGTCCCTCTACCCTATGACATAATGGAGAAAGATATTTGTCTAGGTTTCACAAACAAAATGACTCCTGGTTCTGAACTAAGGATGAGCAATAGATGCCAAATTAGCATGCAACAACTTGGGAAAAGCAGAGTTCTGATCAGGATATGGGTCTATGGATATTTTTGAAATCTCTTCCATTTTGTACCCACGTTCTGCCCAACCCAAGGATACCCACTAAGGTTTTTGGCTTTAACTCATCACAAATGTGCTACTTCAAGAATGCTTCCATCAAAATCCCATACAAATGCATCCCTCTAGACGCTCTTGATTCTACAGCTCAGACACCCTTTGTGCATCATCATCTCTCAACATCAATCCCTAACGCTAATAAAAACACAACGCCTGCCATGATGTAGCTACTGGCGCAACGAAAATCAAAACAACAATTACTGATTTCTACAAGCTCTTGATCCTACACGATCTACCACAGATGCAATCCAAAATCCACAAACCTTCTCCTTCGCTTTCGAACGTGTCTTCTTATCCTTGTCCAACAGCATCTTCTTCCCCTCTCCCATCCATGCTTGAAGCGCCCTTGACCAATCATTGTCAGCTGCCCACCTGTTTCACATAACACACAAACAACAAAGTTTCCTACTCACAATCATTAACAAACAGTAATGATATAAACTCCGCCACTTGCATAAAGAAAGTTGATGATGACTCAAAACAAAATCTAAACCCTAAAACGAACTAGTGTTCACACTATAAAAAATCCAAGTGACTTCCTGTCCGGTCCCAAGAGCACCTCCGCCACCACAATATAATTAGAGCTTAACACAATAATTGGGCTGAAGTTTGACCATTCAATAGCCTAGCTCTGAGTTTGAACTTGTAAACATGCACAGAGCTCTCCAAAAGCACCAATCAAGAACATTTATGATTGTGATGCAACCCTGCAAAACTTTATTTATAAAAACACTGTAGACTTAGAAAATGTACAAAGAAAAACATTTATGATCACTTTTGATTGGCTAGTCACAGTCGTTCCAGCCCTTATGTTTACATGATCCTTCATGTAAATATAAGTGGGATGGGGAAATAACTTGCATGCAAATAAGTATCCCATGTTCATAAATGATTATTAGCCGAGGTGAAAAATGGTGACAAACAAATGTAGGGATAGAAATTCTGCTCTGCCAATGAGGCACCGCAGCATGCACCCAAGAGCACCAAATTTATTTTTTGCTTTGGGAAAGAGGGTTCTAAATTTTTTTGGATTTTGTTTTTGGTTTGGAAGGGGAGGACAGCCAAAGAGGTGACAGTTAATTAAGTTGAATGGTGTAATTGTGTCTTAACTAAAGTTTTAATTCTAGCAATTAATTCTCTTGGGTTCATGGTGAGAGATAATATGCATTTAGGTGTAATTTAACTCTACTAACTCTACAGCAGAGGATGGCTGTATAGGCACTCAAGTGTTAAGCACCAAAATTCAAATTCAGGATCATAAACAGAACGTTGTCCAAAGTTTATTACAAAGAAGTGGGCCATATACCATAGAACTACATGAAGGAAGCAGCCTTTTTCTTTGCTTGGCTACGTATAGCCAAAGAGCTATATTAAAAATCAAAAGTGCTAAAATCAAGTGCTTTTTGATGTTTTCAATAGCCAGAATTTGACCTTTTGAAAAAAAATTCCAGATTTCTATACATGGTTGAAGTATGTAGCCAATAATATGTAAGGATGTTTTAAAATTTCCACTTTCATATGTAGCTTGTAATTAAATTTGGCTAAATCTTCATATGGATTGTTGCCATTATGGTTACATCACCCAATTGACAAAATAAAAAACAGAAGGAAGATTGAATTTTTGGTACCTTTGAAGATCCACTGAGCAAGAACTGAGAGTAGTTTAATTATATGATTTCGTCAACTTACTCATGTATAATATTTTTTTTTCTTGATTAAACAAAAAACCATCCTCAATTTAGAAAGTACCACTTTGGCTCAACTCCAGCACTCCATTATTAAGCTGCAGTAGTGCTCCATCTCGTAATATTACATGTGCCCATAGTTGTTAATGCAGTCAATACGAGAGCACTGTTGCAATTCTTTTTCCCTATCTACCTTTTGCCCCAATTTTTCACCTTGACATATCTAGACATCTGTTGGGTACATTTCATGCACGTTTTGGGCATGATACAAGTGTTAAGGGGCTATGTAACATCATGCTACAAGACATTTGGCAAATGCTACCAGTGTTACTCATAGCATGCAAGGTTAGGGGTGCTAAACATGACAAGGTGGAAAGAGAGGGCAAATGGCAAACTGCCGGGGGGCGGGGAGGACAAATTGCAGCAGTACTCTTGTACTGCCTGCAATAACAAGTGTGGGCATGTGCAATGGTAGAGTACTGGGTCCATCTGCAACGGCGCAGATGCTGCCTCACAGTCCTGTGCTCGTGCTATTATCTATGGTGGACTATCTGCAACTCAATGCTCTTACAGTACGTTGTGAGCTCATTGTAGCTAGGATGTAGGATAAGCGATATTTTTTGAAAAATGAAACAGGCTAAGTAGTCAGTACCAGTGAATTTTTTTTGGCGAAAAATTGCCAAAAGGCTATACAAAAAACTGCCCTGCGACAGGGCTGCTAAAAAAACCAGGGGTAAAACCTGGCCAAAATCGCCGATCCTCCTGTCTCGATGTGGCAGCATCACCACCATCCATACACCCTAAACCCTAACGTAGCCATCTGTGCGGCCACTTCTACCTCCAGTTTACCAACGACACTCCCAACTTTGGTGAGCTTCTCGCCACCATAGCTCCTGCACTTGAAGGAGAGTTGTCAGCAAGCGGCAATCCTATTCTAGAGCAAAATCGCCAACAAGAGGTGATATAGCTACATCTCTAATCACCGATACTTTACTTGCATTGAGATTCTTAAAGTTAAGGGACATTGGGTTTGCAACTTTGTTTTGATCGTTAATAGATTTTGAAAGCTCGTGGTTGAGACTTGAGAATCTAAATTTGATCTCAAGAAATATGGTGTAATGGTTTTAGGTTTTGCCTACTACCAACCTCTAGGATTCGGGAATCGTCGTTGAGCTTCATGGTTTAGTAATGTTAAATAATGGAGTTTTAATCATGACAGGGTTGCAAAACTTGGAAGTTGGGATTTAGGGTTCTTGAACTTGCAAGCTGAGCGCTTGTAGGTGAGTTAACATATTGGAGCATGGAGGTATTGTATACACTTGTAAATTCTAGGTGTGCCACAACTATCTTTTGTTATAAAAAACCTATAAATATATAAGCAAAAAATGATGTCAACTTATTATTAGATTTAAATATGATATTCTATAATGCATATGGAACTCCTACACCCTCTTTTTCCTACATTATGCATTCTAATGCCCATCATGCCTTCCAACCTTTCTTTAGTGACCAACAAATTTTCTATTTGTGCTTAATGCCCAATGCCTGTATACTTAGTCTAGCTGTCAGGACAAACTAAATTTTATGTGTCTAAACTTCAAACTTCAATAACCATTGACCTTTTTAATCTTTGGAAGTTCTATCTATTTCTAGGTACATTTTGAAGCCAAATGCTTGGAAATATAATTGAGTGTTCACTTAGTAATTGCATTTGTTTTCTGGACTTCTTTATTGGACACTAGAGAAAGAGGTTCATTACATCTTGCAAGACAAACAAATAGGTATGGTACTTTTTACTATATAACCCAACATTCTATCAAATTCCAATGTGTGATCCCTACCTATAAACTCAAGCTATGAAAGTTTTTCTTGTATGAAATGTAATTCAAAATTTGGATGTTATATTTGTGGCCCCACATTACATAGATTGTAATATGGATATTTTTTGTAGCCAGGGTAACTATTCAATATTTTTTATTGTTACAATGTCATTTGAATGATTGTGAATCATGATATGTGAAGAATCTATAGCTAAGCAAACCCTTGGTCACTAAGTGCAAGGATTCGGAATAATTGTGCATCATTTGAAAAATTGCTAGAGATTATGAACTTTTATTCCTACAATTGAAAGTAATAGATGTAGGAATTCAACTAAATTGGTAATTTGTTATCAATTAATTAAGGATTTTGGCTCAAACTTCATCATATTTCAATGGTGCTTAATGTTTGACATCCATGTGCATAGGGTAATTACTCTAGTGCTAGATGGAGCCTAGGCCTTGAAGGGTCGGACATTACATTTAACACATATTTAATTAATTTAGGACTAAATTGTTAATTTAGGACTTTTCCCTATTTCGTGGATGGTATAAACTTTGTTTAGTGGCCACCAAATTCTTTAAATGTAACCTTATATTCAAGTGAAAACAACAATCATTCACAAAGATAACATTCACAAAGACATTTCATTTCAAAAGAATTCATACCAATTTAACACCAATATAATATTATGCTAGTTTCAAAATTAATATATTATGATGAAAAGAATATTTTGCCTGAGTGAAAATTATAGGACTAAATTTTCAATTAAGACTTTATACAATTTGATGGATGGAATGAACTCCACCTAGTGGCCACAAATTAATGATCATTTTTGACATGAATGTCATATTATAAATTTTTTCACATACATTATCTCCAAATAAAAACAATTTTGTAACCAACAATTCCAAAAAGATCCATGTACACATTATGTTAAAAACATTCATATCAATTCTAAAACAAGACTATGAATTTTCATGAGTGATTGAAAGCTGAAGTGTTAATGCTCCCATCTAACATCAAAAGACTCAATCCTTTGAAATTGAAACAAGGAGAAAAACTAAATTGGCAAAACTACAACATCACACTATCACACAAATTTTATTAATATTTTTCAAATATATATACACCATAAAAAAATTTAAAATATAATTAAACGCCTAGTGGTCACCAAGTGAAACATGAAAAATTGTAAGCTATGAGAACCAAATGACACAACTCCCATTTAAAATGAAAAAAAGGAACTCAATGTTTTGAATCTAATATATTGACATGTTAAATTTCTAACTCTATGGCAACTTGATGCATCCATGTTAATCATACAATAACCAATATATTATGTTTCAAATTCCATATATAATTAAAATAGTATTTATCCTAGTGCTTAGCAAGTGATAATACATAATAGATTATCAAATAAAAAAGTCACAATTAAATGCTCCCAATAAACAAAAATAAAATTTTCTTTTGTTGTATTTTTTTTAAGCAAGAAAAGAGAAAAGAATAACTTAAATGTCAAGCCATTGTTCTAGATCTATTAAATGACATTTCTACTTCCCATTCCAACAATCTTCATACAAATGTCGTTCATCCAAATTTGATCTTTTCTTCACATGAACCCACCATTGAACTTTCACAATTTTAAAATATTCACTCTTTTCATCCTTGATAACATCACCTTCCGCTCTTCCCATCCAAAAAGGAACAAGATCAGGATCATGCGATCTCACGAACACAAAATCTCCAACATTAAAATCTTTAAATGGCGTGTATGTAGTTAAAGGTCTCATGTTAAAGCCCACAATATAGAACTCGAATTGGATCTTTTGGATCAACAATGTCCATCACAGTTAACAATGAAACTCTAACATAATTAGACCTCCAATTGCTTGAAGGTCAAAAGCCCTCCAAAAGAATTGTATTTTGAGGTGGTAACGATTTTGACAAATGCAACAAAACATATTCTCAATACTCCACATACAACTTCATTTTCATTTCATATGTGGAACTTTGCACAATGACCACCTTCCAAAAATCCACGTATTTGGATATTCCAAAACTTATAAAATTTTCTTTCTCCATTGACCTCAATGCATCATTGCCCCAAATTGGATGGTATAAAACAGGGCTTAGAATTCTAGTAGGTAATTTTGGTGACCCATTTGGATTAACTTTCCACAATCTAATTAGAGGCCCATCTATTGAACTCCACACAAGATCTATGGGGGAAACCTTGTATTGCATCATTGGCCAACTTAAGCAATCAACAAAAAATCTAAACATATGCATATTAATATGCCCTACCAATGTGTCAAGGCCATCTTTTAAACAACCTAAAACCCAAGATTTGAAATTTGGAATCTCTTGAATCAATTGAGGAATGAACGATCTCTCCTATGAGATCATGAAAGCTCTCATCAAATCTATTAAAATGTAATTGTTTTCCTCCCTCAACTTTTTTGATAAATAGCCAAAACATCCATCTATATCTTCATGTGTATGGCCAATTACAAGAAATCCCAATTTTACCTCCTCAAAAACATCCCTCTCCATCAATAATGATAAAAACGCTAACAAATGCCAATTCTTATTGTCTTTAACACAATTATCCATTTGGAGCAACAAATTTCTTGGCAAAGGTTTCGAACCAACAATTTGATTTGGGGTGCATAATTCGCTTATGCAACACAATTTCCCTTGCAACATACATGCAAAAAATGAGTTATACTGGGGGGGGGGGGGGG
>Ga0116231_10012655_pt1 | contig 12273 bp, 7 predicted proteins | sample S1TSphgellanicum_2_FD_89695 | JGI IMG/M metagenome (GOLD analysis project Ga0116231, IMG submission 89695) | Host-associated microbial communities from peat moss isolated from Minnesota, USA - S1T2_Fd - Sphagnum magellanicum MG | ecosystem: Host-associated > Plants > Peat moss > Unclassified... | reverse complement strand
CCCCCCCCCCCCCCCCAACACAGACACACACACACACACAAAATATCCCATTTCCTATTAAACAACAACCTTTGATTTTATAAGTGCATCCCAAATTTTTATGATTTAGTGTAATTAATCATTCAAAAAATGTTCAAGTATAGGAATTCAAATTCAATTTTGACTTAACCAAATTTCAAATAAACATATTTTTAGCTAAATCAGTTTTTGCTAGAGCATCATTACACATTGAATCACAATATTTATTTATTTTTAAAAATTCAGGTTTGTGTTATATAATTGATTGGTGGTTCTCAACACTTGAAAGTTTAAGATGTGACAAAATTTATGAACCATATTGTGGCTTCCACAAAGTGAAGTGTTTCACAAATGTTTTGTCCTTTCATAAAAATAATTAATTTTCCATGCCACTATGCATTTCTTCAGGTTTTGTATAATTTTTTTTGATTTGGACTAAAATTTGCCCATTTATATGTCTTACCCTTTAATTAAAACTAATTGAACATTTCTTTTGGGTTTTTGGTTTGAACATATTATGTTTTAATAATTCAATATTTATTTGATAAACATTAAGTGCATTGTTCATTCATGTCGATTAGAGCCACTATAGGTGTAATTAATCTTTTTCTTACATGCTTGCAAGACTCACAAATTAAGATATTGTGTGTTGTATTTGTATGAGGACCTTTCTAATATATTAATTTAACATTTGCATAAGTCTGAAAGTAATATGATAAATTTAAAATATATTTAAACACATTAAAAGCTCCTAATGATTGTTTTTTGTGCTTAAAAGACAATCAAATGATGAAAACAAATTTTTAAACAATGTCTAAGCATGTTTTTTAACACTATCACAATGTGACTAAAGAGGCATTGGTGACTCTTTTTAGCATGAAAGGACCTTGGACCCTTTTTATCCATCATGTTTGAAACTTAAGAATTACATAATAACATTCAAGATTAATATTATCCAAATGATTTCACTACAAACATCCCCTTACAATATTATTATATTCAAATTAATATTCACATTCAACAATTTTGATTGGTGCATTAACTAAAGTATTATCAAATGACTATCTAATCAAATGGAACATTTGTCTCAGTTGACTGCATCAATGTCCATTTTGATTGGATATGTCTTTTTTTGTTTTATTTGAATAAGTGTTTTCTTGATTATATGTTAAAAGGGTCATTTGAATCAAATGTCACAAATCAAAAGTGACATGTCACATTAGCTCTAGGTGCCTCCAATCAAATTGTACACTCAAGTGCAAATCAAAATGGACTAGGTAATCAAGTTGACGATTGAAAAACTTGAAAACCCATGATTTTTTGCAATGAAATGGTTTAGGTGTTTGTTATTAGATTAATTTCTAATAGTATTATAAGCTAATAATCTATTAACACATGTCCAACATGCAAACAATGAAAAAAAAAAACTAGATATGTATCATCCCTCACCAATGCGATCCACACATGAATGCCAAAAAACATAGACTTGTCCTTCAATATTGTTGTGACACATACATAACAACCCACACACCAAGCTTACGAGGCTAAAAAGCCAAAATTGGGAAAAACTTGAAGGTTCATTCATGTTCCACCCTATAAATATACTAGTGTTTAAAGCCCTATTGACACTAAAGCAAGTTGTAGATGAAAACAAACATACATTAAAATTTGATGTGTTATTAGATTAATATCCAACATTCTCCATGATCAAATAATAGAGAATTGAACATGCATCTATTTTTTTAATTACTTATTTTCAAGGTCCTATTAAGCCAAAAGACAAAACTTATTATGTATGATAATATATGTTGAAGGATGTTTTTTATTTTTCTTTGAACACCATACTATTAGCATGTTGGGTGTAACTAAACCCTAATATTAATAACATGATTTTAATCCTTGGTTTACAATTAAATGACAACTTTCCCAAAATCTTGCATGTACTCAAAATGCATTTGTTTATATTGTGGTAATGAAATCTAATATAAAACATTGAGCAATGTACATGTACATGTATTGATGGATCACAAGCACACCCCCTCTTGTTGTTACATTTGTTAAGAGTAGGGTTTTAAGAAAATGTCAAATATCAAGAATTAATGTTTTCCATAACAAGTACGACACAACAAGTTGTGTAACTTTACATATATGCAATTAAAGATGTATCCATTTATTGATCAATATGACATAATTAATATGCTACACAACTACATGCACACATGATCATTCTAGATCATGTTATTTCATAATTTTCACACAATTAAAAAAAACTTTGCAACTTACAAAATCATTCATTTTGTTATAACATCCAACATAATATTTGTTGTGTGTTACACAAAGACCTAACCAATAGGGTCAAACATGTAAACCTAAAAGATATATCCCCCACAGAGATGATCATACTACAATGTGTCACAAAGTTGGATGATAATCAAAATTTGAGGAATAATTTCTTGTCTTATCCAAACATCCCAAACATTAGTTTCTTGAATAAAGTTGTTCATTGTCAACAAGCTTGAACTCATGCATTGATTAGATCAAAATTTGAAGGTTTTGCCATGTCCTTTCATTTGTATGCAAATGATTCAAAATCACACCCAATAAAAGGAAGTAAGGTGAGAAGGAAACAAGAAATGACTACTTGTCAAAGAAATATTTTGTTCCCAACCAAGGCATTTACGAATTTCAATTACATCTATATCTTGTTCACAACATATTTCTTGCATATTATTGTCACCTAAAAGTTAGATGGTCATAAGTGGTGCATCCATAATAAACAAATTGTCTTGCAACATGTTACCAATTTTTATGGATTTGCAATTATGTAATGCATTCTTGAATTGTTTTGTTGTAGTTGACAAAGTTTATCAAATCACCAAAATTAATTACAAATTTCACCTCTTGACCATCTTCAAAAGACTAATCATGAATGAATTAAACTTTTTTTGTTTAAATCTTTCACCCAAATTCTATTGTGTAAAAGGTTAGATTCTTCAATAATATATGATGATTCATAAGCTAACAAATTTGTGACCTCACACTATATAACAATAGTGGCTTGTATGAATCCTTACCCATCAAAATTACAATTGTAATTGCATTTTGGTAAAGCCATTTAACATTGAACACTACTTCCCAATCAGTTTGTGATCGTGAAAGACATGGTTCTTACAGGTTCCATATGAAAAATATGTAATCATATGTTAATCCTCCATTAATCATGATGGGTGGTGTTTTTTTAAATGACAAAATGTGGGTAAAATCAATTCATCGATCCAATTGCTTGGATCAAAATAAGCTTTCCTTTGATAATCTACAATTTCTAAAGGTGTTTCCATGTTTAACAATATTTTAAAACACATAGACAAAGACTTTTCATGGTAATATTGACTAATCACATCACATGTAATTTAAGTTGTTAAGGTTTTCTATTGATCTTGTCAACATGTTTACTCAATACATAGTTCATGTGTCCCAATAATATCACAATAAATTGGGCTACACGAGTTTTCTTTGAAAAGAATATTGCAAGTCATCTTCTTGGACCAAATTGTGTCTTATTCCAACCTTCCCATGCATACAAGGGTATTCTCATTTTAACTAGGTAAATAATTAATGTGTCTCTAAGAACATCATAATAAATTGGGTTAGGTGAATTTTCTCTAAAAAATGTATTGCAACTCATTTTCTTAGATTGAATTGTGTCTTATTTCAACCACCCCATGCATATAAGGATTTTGTTATATTAACTAGTATGTTTTAAATGCCATCTTCTTTTTCAAAACCCATTTTTTTGTATTATGTGACATGGTTAATTGCATGTTGATGACATAACCTTGTTATTTTGTGTGCCATCATGAAAATGTTAGGAGAATCAACTTAACAAGGAATTATGCTTGCCTTCTTTGTAAGAGCATGCTTAGCAACAAGAGTAAATTGGCCTTTTCAATACATTTTGGATGAAGATTTATAGTGTAAAACTAATGCCGGTTGGTAAATATGCCCATGTTACTAGAGCCCTATAATAATGCTAGCAAAAGGAAATGATTGTCCTTGGTTGGCCAACCATAATGATTGGTCCATATGGTATGATTTAAATGATTTATACTTGACTCAATCCTTTTTTGGAGGTTTATGAATGGGTATGCATGAGGAATTAACATTATTTTTTGGATGTGTTAAATATTGATAGATGTTTAAATGAAGACTATCATGATAGTTAAGAAGAACCATAATTTGAATGTAAAAAAATGTATGTAAATGTCTTGAAGCATATCTCATGAAGCTTGATTTAGTGCATAATTTTATCCAAAAAAATAACAAGTAACAATTGTATCTTCAATTTTTTCATCTTTTAACCAGAAATAAACAAATATATGCTTTACATGATGGCATAAAATTCCAATAATACAAAACACTAATTTTCATGAAACTAATGCCAAAACTTGAAAACTTTTAGGTTTTGGGTTTGCAAAGAAAAAATAAAAATTATAGTGGATTTTAAAAAGCTTAGGCAAGTTTTGAAAGGCTTGGTACAAAGTGAAGCACATGATGTACAAAAGCCTAGTTATCATTTGCCTTTTCATAAGATGTTGGCACAGAAAAAGTGATAGTACTAGACTCAAAAGTACCGTTAAATCTAGGATTCTCTTATTCTTGACTTGTTTATATGAGGGGTTTAAACATGTCAAAATTGTTCAAATAATCATAACCGCTCATTGCAACACATATTGCCCATAAGATGAACAAAACATATCCATTCATCACTTTAAACGTTTGTGTCTACATGGGTTTAACATAGGATAAAATGATAGGACTCAAAGGTCCCATCCTATTCCTGATTCATGTTGTGGTGCCCTGATTGTAAATGTACCCAACAGTGAGACTTGTGACACCTTCAAAACCAAAATATTGTCACCAATTTGCAAATCCAAAATTGCTTGAGGATTGGGCTTGGCTGTGACGATTGATTCAGTCAAACACAAATCACCAAGAAATCTATAGAACACGATACTAGACAACCAATTCCTTTTTTTTGCAATCTACATAAACAATAGGCTAAGAAACCCAAAAGGATCCAAAGATCTTGTGCCTGCCTTCACTATTAGACCTAAAGATGGTCAGGGAATCCTTTGGAATGTCACCAACTTGGACATGAAGTTTTTGGAGCTATCATGACTTTCAACCAGCAGTTGAGCTACTCAACTCAGCTCATTGTCAATGTTAACACTAGCATTGACTAGATTTGATGAGATTTGCAACAGAAGATTGTACTGAAGTATGCGGCAGGTGTTTGTCCACAGGGAGAACTACCTAGCCATGGTAGTCTTCAAACACAGAAGAACCTTTGATGAGGTTCAAACCACAATCCAGATAACTGAGTCAAGTCTGAGCACAAGAATTTGGTGCCAAACAAAAGCAAAAAAAAACTCTGCATTAGCAAACATGCAATGTTCTCATCAATTTCAAAGCTCTACCACACCTGCAATACAAACCATATTTCCCCTCAATTTTGGCAGGAAATTTGTAGAAACTATGAAAGTCCCATATGGTTCAAAAATCTTCATCACACAAATCTCACAATAAAGTTTGCATGCAACTCCGAAAAGTCAAATGAACACAAAATGGTGCAAATCTTGGGGTGACAAGATTTGCAGGTGTGAGGAAGGTGGTTCATTGGGAATCTATTTGTACACAATTTTATGTCTACAGATTGTTTCAAAATCCCCCCAAGACAAGAACAGAACATCACACACTCCCTGTCTTCAACACACATGCAGGTAGCACTTTGGAGTAGTACCCATTTTCCCAAACAAGCATCTGACTGGAATCAGAGGCATTGAGCTTGCAAGAGACAGACAGCTGATGTGCAGCAGCCATGGAGGATATTACACCAGTCCCGCAAGTGAGGCTGCAAAACATTGCCTATGGTGCACTTCAGTAGTTTAGGCACTGCTGGTAACAACCAGCAGTGATGGAACTACCTGCACAATGGTGTTAGTTCCATGCAGCAGAAAGAGAAGCTTGTGATAAAGACCACCAGCCATGGTCAGCAAACCACAAGTCACTAGTAATGCGAGTCCAGTATTCATTGAACATATGGCAATTCACTGTTTCACAGGCATGCAGCCTGCCAGCACCTATTGGGCTCAAGGAATCTTCTACCATTTGTGCTTATACACCCATCAACATGCTGATCCCATACTGTCATGCACAAGTCTGAAGGCCCTTGAGGAAGCCTTATATTATTACACCATGATGACATTACTGTACCTATCAATGATGAAACTTCACAACCCATGAATGTTATGCCTGTAAAGCCAAAGGTCACCACAAAGTAATTAAAAAACCATGATACCAAATCAGGTTAGAGAAATATATATTTGTGATTTACAGAGTTACACAAAGTTAGTCTCTGGCAGGTCAGCAGCCTTGATTTTGATTCATCATACCCCTGGTCTGAAGTGCACTCTCCAGTGAATTAACAAGCTGCTCCTTTGTCAATAATTCTGCCATCTTCATCTGCCACTCAACAGCCACACACTGGCTTCATAAGCTAACCTCAAATCAACTGCAACGTTTTGGGTCAATCATCCACTGCCTTGAAAGAGATGGGTTGGCACTACAACCATGAAAACACTGGAGATGTTTTCATCTGAGATCCTTTGGTTCAGCAGATAAATCAGCAATGCAGAGATTTTGGGTCTGTCAGCTTACCTTAACAATCAAAACGTGTAGTATTGTATTCTCCACTGCAGATGTGTTTGAGTGTTGAACCTCCAAATCTAGGTCTTGCAAAGCCAAAATTACATTGGCAATTTTATATATGTCCTTCGAGCAGCTCAGCTGAATCACAACTTCCTGTCCCATAATCTGCACATGAACTGTAGGCTTCTCTTCTAACAAAAATTCTCTCAATGGTGGTGGTGCTGCAGTGGCCTTGGTGCTCATCTTCAAATTTGACTGTAATCCTTTTTCTGAGTTGGTTGTGGTCAGTGTGATGATAGGAACTTGCGATTCCAGTGGCTTTTTTGATGATCCTCTTGCATCATTCTGGAGTTCCATGATTTGAGATTCTGTCTCCTCAAGCTTCCGTTGCAAATCTTGAATGTAGGTTTTTGCATCGTCTAACAAGGATGCCTTGTCCATCTGTAAGAGTGCAACACAGAAAATAACAATTCAGAGAGAATAAAATACAATGCAAAAAGATGCATATGTCTCTGCACTCTTCAGAGGTTAAAGACAAAAAGACAGGAAGGTGAGGATCATGACTTTTGAGCACCTTTGAAACATTTGGTACAACAGCTCGTAATGCATAAAAGCGCTGGTTGAGCTTTTCACGTCGTTGACGCTCCGCCTGCACATGGTTGAGCGGCTCCTCCCTGTCATTGGCCGGTTTACGGCCACGCTTACGGGGTGGTCTTGGATCACTCTGCAAACTGCACTCACCGCTGTCTTTGAAAGTAACCTCAGCTTCAGACTCAATACTATCCAGTTCTGACTGGTCAATACCAGAGCGCCTGATAACAGTATGGGGAGTAGGTCCCTTGGTTTCTATCTGTTGATGCAGCAATTTCAAAACAGGACCAGGCTTCTCAGCCACAATCTTTTTGTCATTTCCTCTAGCACAAAAGTTCGTCATCACCTTCTCCTGTGGTACATGCTGGTTTAGTCTTATGGACTGATTGGGCTCAGAAGGTTTGGAAATATCTCTAACCTCTGCAAAGCCCTTCTGCTGTGGATACCCATAACTTGGATGTGGGTTGTTGATTTGAGGCCTAAGTTCTACCCTGACTGCTGATGTGGGCCTTTCTGGTGCAAGGGATGATCTAATTCCAGCTTGCTGCATTAACACTACAGGTTTCACATCTGAGACTGAACTTGGAATCAGGGTTGAAGAACTTGATGCTAGACTTAAGGGGTGCCTATCTTCACACAGTGGCAATCTGTCTATAGTATAAGGTGACCAGCTGGGAAGGACATACTCCTTGTCAACAGTGTCAGTTGATAGTACATCACTGGATGGGTTCAAATCTTCAGACCAAAAAGAGTCGAACGAGTTTGTACTTGCCATTGAGGAACCCATCTTTTCTGTTGAGAAATGCCTTCTAGAATTCTTTGCTAGACATGAATCTGTACTGATTAAACTGGGGTTGGTTATAGAACTATTTGTCTTTGTCAGAGTTGCATTGCTCAAGCTTGACTGCAACAAGTCTAGATTCCCATGCAGTTGCATGGACAAAGTGGGCATGTCATTGAGCCCCCATGCCCTCTCAATGTCATGCACAACATTCCAGTTCTCAGCAATCTGCACACTCCAGCAGTGAAAGGACACAGATTCAAAGTTGAGAGCCACAATAATAAGACATTCAAGGAATCTGAAAGGCTGACACTCTGAGCAAGACATATCGGCAGAAACTGTAGTAGTGGAAGACAAAGGATTTGACACCCACCAGATCTGTTGAACCAAGTTCAACTACTCCAATTCCAGGAATGGGTACACACAATATTGTCTGCGAACAGAAAAAAAGCAGCTTTGAACCCAAAAGCTCGATGATGGAAAAAAGTACATGCAGAGAAATACAATCAAAATACCAAGTACCATTCTCACTGACCATTGTATTTCACTGATCTCAAATACAGAAAAAAAAAATACAGGTCCAAGGGTGGTAAAGTTACCTGAATACCAGCCATCTGTCAACAAGGAGAAGCGCATTGAGGAACCGACAATTGCCAAACAAAAAGTTACAGTTAGTCCATTTGAGAGTACCAGTTGCCACTATGTTTCTCCTTCTCTCTTGAGGTCTGTCAAGAGATGGGGGGGCAGAGTGAAGAATCCCAAGTCTTGCGGCAGCTCTAATCACAGGCACTTTAACAGGCCAGCGTGAACAACAGAACAAGCTTACTCTCGTAGGCCAAGGGGAAAAACAAAAACAGGAATGAAGAAGAGGTGAAAGCAAACACCAATTGTGATTTTGCTGGTGTCCACAGGAACAGATAGAGAGAGAGGGGCAGGAGGTGATTCGGTACCATTGCCAAGGGAGCCCGTGTACAGCTTTGGTTAGAAGCCTTGTTTGCCTCGAGCAGCCACATGTGTTGTCCTGATGCCAGTGCCTGGCCCGGAATCCTATAAATCAGACAAAAAGGGATGATTCTTCAGTATTAAATCACCATACCAGAAAGAAAGAAAGGAAAAGATCTATCTTGCCAGTATGCAATTCACTGAAGAAACTTGCAAGCCCTTGTTGCAATTTTGGACTGTAAAGATTAGTGCAGTTGACAACACTGAGCACCAAGGGCAGGCACGAGTGGGAAAACCATACCCAACTCCTGGTGTGAATGAACATAACATGGACTCGAGGTAGAACCACTCAGTGTCAGTAACATTGTCAAGCCCTGATGAGGTTGCAGCATCCTCCTGATCTGTGCTACTAGTACCTATAAGAGCTTGCAGTCCCCCCAGTATTTTCCTTCGCAGCAGCTGATTCTCTTCTCGTCCCCCTCTCTGCTGCTGCAACTGCTCACTCGTCTCCAACTGCTGCTGATCCTCTTCTCGGCCTTTGAAGTACCCATCACCCCAAACCAACCTGTCTCAAAAAGAAAAACTCTCCCAACTTTTCAGTACTTGTATGCTCTTTTCTTCTGCAGCTGCTTGTGATGGTTGTGGGTATGGTTTACCACCCACCCAGTACAAGACAAAAGACACTGCAGGGAACTAAAGGCATGACTGGCAGGACCACTAGTTAGATTTTCAGCAATGGCAAGTGCAGCAGCACACTAGCAGCAATTCTTTGACTGAAGAGAATGTCATCAGAGCAAACAAGTCTGTACATAGTTTTTTGTGTCAAGTTCCTGCACTGATCTGTGAAGTACACAAATCTAGTATGTGAATCAGGTGATGGTGCAAAAGGGTGATGGCAAGTGAGTGGGTGGGGGAGGAAAGGAGAGTGGGGCATGCAGAGACAGAGGGGATGTGAAAGGAAGAACCACCCACATCATGTCTCCGGTGGCTGTGGACGACAGTTGCCAGAAAATCACATAAGTCCAATTCTCAGGTCTGTTGTCAACCAAACTCTGCAAAATCTGCTGCAGCGCAGTCTCGCCACCGATTTCAACCAAATCCTGCTCCTCCTGCCGGGTTGCTGGGGCTGCTGCTGCTGTTGCTGCAACAACAGAAGAATTGTTATTTTGCTGCTGGAATGGGTTGCCGCCGTATACACCCGTCCCCATGAACGCCTCTAGCATCATCATATCGTCGTCTCCCAACAAGCTCCGCATCAACTGCCCCTCCATCCTTACACTCTCTGTTTCCATCATTCCCCCCAAAAACACTACACTAGTACGGGGACTTCTTCACCCCAAAAACCCACGAAACCCACCATGTCTGGCAACTGCAACAGCAGCAACAGCAGCTTCATGCTCTCCGCTGAATCTCTGATCCATCTCGAATCCTCAACTCCTGATTCTCAATGCCTAGATTCTGGATCCACCCATAACCTCGACAGCGTTTCTGTCCGGGATTCTAAGTCCTGCCCCTCACATGATCCTCTTCCTCTTCTTTAGCCCTCTTCCTACAGAAGCAGCAGCAGCAGTCAGAGCATCCCACAATTTCTTTATTTCTACCAACTCCATCAAAAGAAGAAGGTCACAACACGAGCACAACAGCAACAACGAAGACTATCCAAAAGCTGCAACAAGACCCGTCAAACAAGTCCCCACCGAAATTCAACGCAGCGGAAGAATGTCAAGCACATGCGGAAAAACGTTTTTCCATCGAAACTCTTTCTTCATCTTCGACTCAGAAATTCTTTTTTTTTCCCCTTTTTTTTCTTTTCAAGAATCTCCAGGCTTCTTCTTCGATGCTGCTGCTGCTGCATAGAACCTGGCAAAAGATTCCAAAACCGACATCACCTATCTAGCCTGACTGCCTAGGGAAGCTCACAAACCAAAACCGAAAGGCAAAAAACGTGCGCAAGTCCGGCAGTCAACGACAAACCAAACACATCGCCAAAACCCAAAACCAAAAAACCTAAAAAAAAGTTGTGCAATTTTTTTCTTCCAAATTTTTCTCCACCAAATGCGAATCAAATCTCATTCCACAAATTTAATTTTTCTTCGGAAATGGGCAACAAAATCTCGGAAGTCCTCCATCGCACTGACGAGAGAACAGAAGGTACGTTGTTCCGCAGCTTTCACGGGGGCGGTGGTGCAGGACGAGTGCACGTCCAACGGTCGGTAGTTCGTGGAAATGGATTATCCCTTCATTCGCAACCAGCGGTCAGAGTCTGAATCTCCGGCCGACCATCGGTCGCAAATCTCCCCTTCCTGTTAGCTTCAGAAAAAGCACGTGCGTGGATGTCGGAGCGGGGCGCAGTTCTTCGCACGTGACCAACGGAAGACGTGGCATCTAGACATATTATAACCCGGAATGTATGATGGTTTTTTATTTGTTTTGTTTTGTTTTGTTTTTTTGCTCAGAATCCAAAAAATAAATTGATAATTTAAAAAACAACTGGCTCCTCTCAAAACATGGCAACAAACTTTCCATATTCAAATAGATAAAGTAAATAAATCTTTTTTATGGGAATTAAAACCTTTAATGGTTAATTAAAATTTTCGATTTTTTCAATTTCCCCATGACCTAAATTTTTAGGAATTTATTTAATGATAACATGAAAAAAATTTCTAAACAAATTAAAAGCAATAAATAAAATATGTGGAAATTGAAATTGCTTTGAGACAATTGTGTGGCCCACCTACCCATGGGCCATGCCTTGAGTTTAGAAGGGCAATTCTTCCATGATTGTACTTTTATATTATATTACATATTAGATATATATAATCTATTTATTTATTTATTATTTTATTTTATTTTTTAAAAATTGTGTATGTGTGTGTGTGTGTATATATATATATATATATAATGCATAACTTGAAAAGTGGTTCAACATTTTTCCAAACTACATAAATTTTTAAAAGGAAATTTTCTTTATTTAGCTAACTTGAAATCTTTGTAATCCCAACCCTAGAAAGAGTGTGAATATTTTTTCAAAAACATTTGAGAAATTATAGGTTTTTTTTTTGTTTGTCTACCATTTTTTTGTTTTATTAATAAATTTCTAGGGTGAAATTCTTTTGTTATCACACTTTGATCTAATTATTTTTTCTAATATTGCAAATCCAACGGGTAGTTTTAATTATAACACAATGCCAAAATATGAATCATTAATGCTCTTTGGTGATATATATATATAT
>Ga0116231_10012654_pt1 | contig 12273 bp, 7 predicted proteins | sample S1TSphgellanicum_2_FD_89695 | JGI IMG/M metagenome (GOLD analysis project Ga0116231, IMG submission 89695) | Host-associated microbial communities from peat moss isolated from Minnesota, USA - S1T2_Fd - Sphagnum magellanicum MG | ecosystem: Host-associated > Plants > Peat moss > Unclassified... | reverse complement strand
TACATTCAGTCGTTATTTTTTACTTCAATTGGCCCCCCCCAAAAAATTTGTCCATGCCAATAATTATTATGTTTTTTTTTTTTTTTTTTGTTTTTTTCTCTAGTACTCCACCCCTTTCCTTGCTCTTCATTTCTTAACCCATTTCCGCTCTCGGCTACTAATTATTATTCCACCCATTCCTTCATAACTGATTTTTATGCATTGTTCATGTTCGCAACTACGGAATCTCTCTCGGTGGGTGTCGGTCGTGAAGGGGTAGTAGATAGATACATCTCTTTGTCTAGCTAGAGTTCGTTTGGTGGGTTACAAGAGGAGTAGATACATCTCGTCGTCTAACTAGAGTTCATTTGGTGGGTTACAAGAGGAATTTAAAATCATGCTTTTGCATCACAACTAACCCTAAATGGCCAACCCAAGTCAACACCCATCATCGGTCGGTCGGTCGGTCGATGAAAGAAACGCCTCGAATGCTTTACCATTATATTTGTCAAAAATGAGCTTCTAAAAATCTAGGGTTTTTTTTTAAAAAAATTATGACATTATTTTATTTTTCAAAATTTTCCCAAATTTTAGCAAAATTAGCAGAAATTTTACTACAAAGAAAAAAAGAAAGAAAGGGGGGAAAAAGAAAAAAGAAAAAAATTCCACTTTTTTTTTGGTCAAAATATACGTAGTAGTTCATAAAAAAAAAAAAATTTTTAATGAAATAGCAAAACTAGTCAAATTTACTCTAGAAAAAGCACAATTTTCCAAAAATTTCCCAATAATTTTCTGTGAAGAAATGACAAAATTTGTTGGAAGAAACACTATCTTAGATCTTAAGATACATCATAAGATGTACCATGAATGTGTTTTTTCTAGTGTGGAATTCTAGAAATTTAGACTAATTTTGCTAAATTTTTGGGAAAAAATCACCAAATGTTTGATTTCACAAAATTGGAATTTTTTTTTTCCCTAAAAATCCTGGGTTGCATGTATGTAAAAAGCGAATCTAATTTTATTTTAAAATTAAATTTTCGAAGATTGGGGCATGATATATCAACTTTTTTATTTTTATTGATTGGTTCTCAAAGTGCCAATTCTCATAAATTTGAAAACATTCGGTTACCTAAGGCGATTCTTAAAAGCCACTTTGATATGCAATTACGAGGTTTTTTATTTTTATTTTTAATCACAAAAATTATTGTCAAAATGAAACAAGACAATAGGGTTTGCATGAGGGTGTAGTAGGCTCAGCATTTTTTCTTCCAACAATTGTTTTTTCATTTTTTCAACAAAAAATTTGGGAAAATTTTGGATTTTTTTTTTTTCCCCAGTGCAAATTTCACTATTTTTTTCTTTTTTCTTTTGGAAAAAGTTTCCAAATTATTCTCTTTATGCGACTTGCACAAATTCTCTTGATGCGGTTGTGTTGTTGGATTTTCAAATGGTTCAATACCGTAATACCTGGGCAAGTTCAACACTAATTCTATTATTATTTTCGAAAATGTTGAAATTTTCGAAAAATCAAAATTTTTTTTAAAGAAAAAAATCATTTTTCCAAAGGAAAATAAAGAAAATTTTTGATAAAATATCTGGGAATATATATATAATTTGTTGAAATGGAATGCTCAATTTTTTTTAATTAATTAATGATGTGTAAATTGACACATGGATCAATTATGCTGGCTGGCCACTCAACTTGTTGTTGATGGTTGTGACCGGGCTTTGGAAAACCCACACTTTTCGGTAGGATTTTGGCAAAAGAAATTATTTTCCATGTGCCATTAATGGCGGAGGGTTTATCCAAAAAGTGGTGGTGTTTGTGAGACCTTTATGAGCAACCTCCTCCGGAGGTGGTGCTCTTTTGCCTATGTCAAAATAAAACCATTAGAATTTTTTCTTTTAAAAACAAGGGGAAAAAAAAAAAAGCACCTTACTTATACACATAAGGTTCCTCCAAAAAAAACCTTATAGTAAGTAAGGTTCCTGAGAGCATCTCCAGAGGTGCTCAGTATGTGACCCTGCAAAAATATTTTTCACATCCAAGTTTAGTTATGTACTTGTTTTTCCAACCCCACTCATAAAACTGAAACTGGGCCAGCAAATAGCAAACCATTTGGACCAATTATTATGATCGGCCAATCAGAAACACTGAGTAGCAGTCAGATCATATTTATTACACTGTTTTTTGCTGTGCCTTTTACCAGCCGCCTCGAAAGGTATAAGTACGCCGAGCCAAAACTATTTTCCTGAGCCAAACCGGCATGTTTTGACTTTTCTTCATCCAATTTTACTCTGTACGATCACATACTGAGCACTGCTGGAGATGCTCTGATGATGCAATATGCAAGATGCCATCCTTTGTTGAGGAAGACATTTTACTGAGGTTAATTAAGGCACCTTCCTCCACATTCACTAGATGATAATTCTTCGGATTCTTTTTTAACAAGTTTGCAATAGTTGTTGACATGTTGGTGCAAATAACTTGAGATACAAACTCTAATGATACATCCAACCAAGTTGGCTACCGACACTCCATTGTGACAAGTTAAATCTCGCACTTTTTGAAAAATGCAATTAATTAAATTTTCGTGCATAACTTTGACAAATTTTTGACTCCCAAACAACACTTCACTAATGAATTGGTCTTCAAAAGATGCAAGCCTTGCCAATTCTTATATAGTGGGATCCCTTTTAGGGTTGCTCATCTCTTGAAGATGCCTCCTTGGAATTTTTATTTTTTTCTTTTTCTTACAAATACTTTTATAATTCATGATCCAACACCATCTCTCTCTCACATGCAACCACCAAACTTTGGTGCCGACGAGTAGGTGTCATTCAAAAAATTTAACCTAATATTCGCTTTTTTCCAATTCATTGTTCCTAGTCACATAAATGCAAGTAAAGCCTATATATACTACCTCTCTCTTTTCTTTTTTTTCTCATCATATGTGTATGATTTCATCACTCCTTCCCCAATTGGTTTCATTATGCATGTGATGAGTAGACAAGTCCACTTGAGTGTTGAAAAAGAACGTGGGTGCTGCTGGCTCACAAATTGCAACGAGCATTGGTTTGGGTATAAAACCCTAAAATCCTAAACCCTAAACCCCGATCCTTGTATTGGGTATTTTTTATTTATTTTTAAATTCACACCAATCTCGTTTCGTATTGGTTACATTTTAAAAACTTTCATACTAGCCAGTTGGTCATAATAGCGGGTTCAAGCTTGACTTTTGGCTTGTATGAGATAGTAATTTTATATATATATATATATATATACCCGTTGGTATTGAAACTAGTATTAAATTTATACAAGGTTAATATTATATCATGTCCATACATATTTTTGTAACCTATGCAAAAACTTGTTTATTTTCAAATTGTGAAACTTGATACCTTATATTTTCAAGGATATTTTTTCAAAAAAATTTAAAAATTATTTGATTTGAACAAGACTTGGTGCCCAAACCTTGTCCCAAAGATCGACTCAGATGAGCCAATTGACACCAACCTTCTACTACGTAGTTCTTCTCCCGGCAATATATAGTTAGATTTGTTCTCTAGGACAAGAACAAGTTTTAGCTTCGGATTGATGACTTTTTGGAACCTAAAGCATCTTCGTAGTAGTAGTAGTGTACATGATTTACATGCTTTGGTACTTGTGGTCAATTCCACAATGATTTTTCACTAGATGTGCCTTTCAAAGGCATTATGAAATTCTCCAAAAGTGACATTCGTAATGGGTCCCTTGTCCCTTCTTTGGAATGATTTTTCATGGCATTTCAAAAGTAGAGATGAGAGAGAAGGTTTCAAACAAACCGTATATTTACCTACCCACCTACCTAAAGGTTCAAAACAAAGCTTTATATTTACCTACCCACCTACCTAATGGTTCAAAACAAACCTTTATATTTACCTACCTACCTAAGTGAAATTTGGGAGACAAATAAATTATATTTGGGTTGTGAGATATGCACATGTGGTTCGGAATCCATTGGGCCAATGTAGATTCAAACCAACCAATACATGAATTCAAGCACAATTAGGCACAACCCAAGTTGTGCATACTCAACACAAGTCAATAGACTAAATAAATCTTTGAAAAAGCTGGATGTGGCAAAGCAAGATTTCTAGGGTTTTTTACCTACGAACATTGAGCATGGAGCAATGGCTACCCTAATTGCAAAACAATTTCCACCACACTTTCAAAGAATATAGGCTAACTTGTAGTAGAAAATATCAATATATTAAATTACACTTGTGCCATACCCCATAAGTTGCTGCTGGATGATGATTTGGGAATAAAGGTTCAGCCCTTTTTATTATTTAAATTTTAAATGAAAAATCTTAATTTATTCATGAGGCTTATTTTCACACTTTTTAGGTGCTCCTCTTATCTTGCTACCACTTGGGGGTGATGGATTTTTTGGAATTTAAAAAAAAAAAAAACACCAAAAGTCTTGAAAAGACAAAATTGACCATGTAAAGATAGGCCTTGGGGGGGATAAATCTAGTTGTACATTTTGTGTATAACTAAAATATGTGGTAAAAGTTGTTCTCCCAATGAGGCACCAAGTCGCACAAAAGGGAAGATATTAGGGTTAACGGTTGCATCACACTTCTTACAATACTTATTAGCAATACTCGTATGCCATCAAAATAGTATCAAAGGTGTGACAAAATTGGCAAAACACTAAATAGGAGCAATGAATTGAACATGGCACCATAGGCTTCACATAGTTATTTGACAATGCCCAATGGAAAAACATTTTTGAATTTGTTTTTATTGTAGTTGAACTATGATTAATTTTTTAATTATTATTTTTGCTATATACAAAGGTCCAAGGTTCAATCCTTTTTATTTTTATTTTTTTTTCACAAATGAAATGAATGAAAAAAGAAAAAATCTTGGATTATTTCTTCAAACTAATTTATCCAAAGAATAACTTTCCTTGAGAGAAAGAGATTAAATTTTCAAGAGTCAAATTGTCAATGTGACTTTCGATTTTTATTTTTATCATTTAACTCCTAATTCACAATTTCAAATGGAAAATGCAAGCTCATTCTCAATAACTTATGTTTTGAAAACTTCCTAATGATATAAAAAAAAATTGGGTGTGGGTGGAGATGCTCTTTGCACAAGATGTTTTGAACAAAGAATAATAAAGTTTACGCCAATTCAGGAAAATAAAGTGATTATGAACCAATATTTGTGCATAGGATGTTGTGCTTACAAAAGGCATTATATTGTCTAATTATTGCTCTTAATTGATTGGATAAAAAGATTGGCTCCATGTGGTTTGTTATTAGTAATCTCTCACCTTTTACAACTCTTGTTTTCATGTTTATAGGTGAAGCTTGAGAAATCGTAAATAAGAAGATTATGTTGTATTGATATCATTTCAATCTCAATACAACATAATGAGAGTGAAAAGACATTCAATTCCCAATTCATTTGCAAACTTTGCAATATCCATCCTTCTTCTTTGTTACAACTTCTACAACGAAAAGGAATCTATTTATTATTATTAAATATATTTTCAAAAATATAATGATACCTCCTTATATCATGAGGTTTTTCGAATTCCTCTCACATTTTCAAACCAATAAACCTGAAAAAGTGAATTGAATAAAGTGATAGTCCATTTAAATCTTATCACTTGGGTCAATCATTCTGGTTGGTCGATAAAAAATAATCATTTCTTTTTCCTAACCTTATTCCAGGGCATTGTTAACATGTGCATTTCTTTATCAACCCAAAGCAATTTTAACACTATTTGATTATAATATTTCATCCAAAAATATACATTAGAAAGACCATTTTACCGCTAGAGCTAGGCATGCTTTTATAAACGTACACATGGAGATACATATAATTTTGTATTCAAGTGTGGAAAAGCAACTCTTCCATACTTGGTAATTTGGAACATTATTTCTCACATCTAAGATCGCATATTTATTATTTCCCAAGCTATGCCCACAAACATGAAACTGAAAAAAAGTCATAATCGACTAATAACAAACCACTTGAACCAATCAATATACTTGACCAATCAAAATATCTAGCCAATCAAGAGGAGGTGTCAAACTTTGCAAGTGGCTTTTGCCAACCTGATGTAGGTACTATTGTACCTAGAAAGCCCCAAAAAAAAAATGTTGAGCCAAAACCATTTTAGTAAGCCTTTTGTCAACCAAGTGTTTTGTTTTTTCTTTTTTGGGGTTCTTTTGCTGATCTTCATCCAAAACATGTTATGCAATGTGCCCATGAAGATGCTGTAAAACTCTTGTGGGTGGAACCAAACCCATGCTAGAAGCTCAAGAGTCTTTCTGAGCTTCATTGCATGCATCTTCATCACAGCAGAGGAGAGAATGAAAGCTTCATCCTCGCCTGACTGACTCGGTGATTTAGACCAAAAGGTTTCTGGAAGCTCTCTCTTTCTTGGCAGATTTCTTGGCAGAAACTCAAAACACACACACACACACACACACACACACACACACAAAGAAAAAAACACAAAGTGGTGGTGAAAAATGTATCAAATTAAGAAGTATACAAATCCGCCGAGCTTGATGCCACACGGCCGAGCTCAGCATCACACATCGCTGCATCAGCAGCTTGAGCGGCCCAGTAGTCTTTATGCTGGCAATCTAATATCATCAGCTTCAGATGCATCAGGAATGAATTTTTCTTCTTCTGCTGCTGATCCCAAGCCACGATTGCGTTGGACTCCGCAACTTCATGAGCGTTTTGTAGATGCCGTCACACAGCTTGGAGGCGCTGATAGTAAGCCTACTTCCTTCTCAAACCCTTTCTCTAAATTCTCATCACATTCTCATCTCCCTCTCTCTCTCCCACATACTCTCTCTCTCTCTCTCTCTCTCTCTCTCTCTCTAAAAAAAACATTGGGTGTGCAGAAGCAACACCCAAATCTGTGATGCGAGTTATGGGTATTAAGGGCCTCACACTATACCACTTGAAAAGCCATCTCCAGGTGAGAGATTCTTCTTCTCAATTTTTTTTTCCTCTTTTTTTTGGGGGGGGGGTTTGTTGGATCCAGTGTAAATTTTGCATAATTTTTTTTTTTTTCCATCCCTGCTTGCTTGCTGAATTTTTGAATCCTCTGAGATCCTGGTTTTTGTTGTGGAGATGGAGATCATGCTTGGTGTATGAACACTCACGTCCTGAACATTTCTCTCTTTGAAACTTCATTGGGTCTTTTCTTTTTTCTCTTTCTTTTGCTTTTTTTTTTGTGATTATTGGAATTTTCCAGAAATTTTTTGTTTGCATCAACCAGTGTAGTTCAATTTCATTCTTATCATGCATGGTCTGTTTTTCTTGCTCCCTGTTTGAATTACTTTTGTAAAATTGAAAGCAGAAAAATGAAAGACTTCTCCGGGTGTAAGAAGACAAACTTGGTTTTCTAACTGAAACAAAATGGTCATCTGGGCTCGAGTGGTTTTGTAGAAGTTCAGACTTGGGAAGAAACTTCACAGCGATTTGACAAATGTGCATGACACCAATAAGGATGGACTATCTCATGGTATGCTTCAGAAAAAATCACATTCAAGCAAACATCTGAACTTAATTATTTAGTCACAACTGTTTACATTTTTTTACTTGCAGTTGTAAAAACAAACATTGCTGCTAAATCTTGTAATCTTCGAGGCACATATTTGTTGCTGAAGATTATGCTCTAAAAGTTTGAAATGATTTGTTGGGTTTTTTTTGGGTATACTTATTGTTGGTATGGAGAAGATTTTCAAGAGTTGCTGATTGTTGGTCTTACGTCTTACTGGGTGCCTGAAAGGGAGACCTGTGGTTATTTTGGGCCTGTTTTTGCAGGCTCTTCAGATATGCAAGTAACAAACACCAATTCTGCATCTGATAGTGTGAACCCACATCAACTGAATAACCCACAAGAGTATGTGGACATTGGGTTGTTCTCTTGGTGCAAATTTTTTTTTGCTTGTGTTTCTTGTTGTAGGATTGAGTAAATGATTCTTCTATGGTGAGAATTTTTTTGCAGTGGCATCCAAATCACCGAAAGTATTCTCTTGCAAATGGAAGTACAGCATCACCTACAACAACAACTTGAGGTACATCTTCATTCCTCAATTGGAATTGTGAGCTCAATCATTTGTACAGTTTTGAAGCTCAAAAAAATTCTTCACATGCACCACATATAGAATCATCCTCAAATCAGTTTTGCTGTTTTGTATCATGAGATTTGTATGTGTTGAACACTACAAAATTCAACATTTGTGTTTCATGCTTTTGTGATTCTTCTTGGCCGAGTAGACAATCTGTCTTGTGTCTCTTTCTGTCTGTCTCTGTCTCTCTCATTCTTCTTGACCAATGTATATGCATACAACTGGAGTTTTTATGGAAAATGGGTTTGGACTTGGAATGCAGGTTCAAAGAAGTCTGCAATTGCGGATCGAGGCACAAGGCAAGTATTTACAATCCATTTTGGAGAAAGCAAAGGAAACTCTTGCAGGACATACATCCTCATCTCCAGGGCTGGAAGCTGCACGTGCAAAACTTGCAGAGCTAGCATCCAAAGTCACCAATGACCCAGTACTCATGGGTCATGGTTCTTTCTCCTTGATGAGCTTGCCGCCTGGAATGATCAACAATCCTGAGTTTTTGCAACATGCTGTAGATCCACGAGGAGGAGGAGGAGGAGGAGGAGGAGGAGGTGCATTATCACTTCCACACTTGCGGCAACAGCAACAGCAGCTAATTCCACGCCAACAATCAAGGGTGTCAGATTCATCATCACAGAAAAGCTACCTGACAAGTCTAACAGCTAACAAGCCAGAGGACAGTGGGGGTGCTTCAGTAGGTGGCGAGCACCAGACAGCTACGGGTAAGATCAAAAGAGCTTACCTGCATTCCTATACTTATTCAGAGATGGGTGATGATCATGGTGAAAGGGGGCAGCAAAGCAGGCGGCTTTGCGACATGAGTGCTAACTTCCTGCCCCTGCAGGGATCCAGCAATGCTAGAGCTGAGGACAGGCTTGCTAAGGCTGCAGCTGCTCTCAAGGGCATTACCAAATTGAAGGGTGCAGGTGGTGCTCGACCCCCCTCCTCACATTGGACTACAGTAGCTTCACAAGACAGTCTCTCATTCAATGCTGCTGGGATGGTGGGGACAGAAGGAGGTGGCAACAAACCCTCTTCTCAGGCTGGAGGTATAAGTAAGAGCATGCAGCAGGGGCGATCCAACAAGGCCGGCAGCAGCTCCTCCTATGCCAATTACATGATGCAGCAGGGATCCTTAGCAGGCACAGGAGGGGCTTTGTCTTCTTCTGCTTTTGCACTTGAGCCACCCACATCCAGGAGAGCCACTGCACTACAATCAATGCAAGCAGAGGAAAGCTTGAATGGTGCTGGTGATGGATCTCCCCATACTTTTTCCTCTGCCACTTCATCACTACAGCCTGGGAAGAATATGTATCATCATGGTGAAATGGGAGCAGCATCACCCAGCCATATAAGATTATCTGCTGCAACCCCAACACTTGCAACACCACCGTATGTTAAGGTAGAAGGATCTCTTGATCTAAACCCTGGAAATGGGATCAGAATGCTTAGAGGAAGTGAGCTTGACCTCAATTCTTATGGCTGGGAACGATAAACCTTCTTCAAAACTGATTCACTAAAACCATTATTGTATTAAAACTGCATTTGAATGAAGCAAACTGCCTACAAATCCTTGTCAACTTGTTTTTCCAAAACAATATGCTATGTACTATGTGGAATGCTGTGATGACCCATGACATTAGAACACCCATATCTCACAATTACATACAACACATAACCAATCATTCATTTAAAGCATATGTTAAACTAAACTTAAATCCAGCGGAATTGAAGGTCCCCATTTTATCATGTGGTTGCATATGATGTTTTTTCTTTTTGAACATGTAAATCTTTGCAATGTGCACCAAAACATAATCATCTTCTTTGTCGCTTTTGTGTATCTTTACATCATTGCTCTTTGGTTTGAGTTGTCTTCAAATCCCATAGCTAATTGATTCTATAAATGGGATTTCTAGTTTTCTAGCAAAGGGACATGTAGTCTTGGAACACTTTTCAAATTCAAGAGTCAAGAATTGTTTGGCAAAGGTCCAAACACCAAGTCTTAAGCTTTGTTCATTTACGATTGCACATTAGAGAGGACCTTAAGGACCTACTATCACAAACTTGCCCTCTCCATGTATTTATGGATTTACAACACTTTAAAAATGCATTCAAAGTTAAGTGCTATTTAAATATTGTTACATAATATTGTCATTGCATTATAACACAATGTTTGATCATCGCAACATGTTACAATGCAATCACAATAGTGTATCAATGATTGTATTAATGTTTAGTTAGCATTTAACTTTGAACACATTGTTAAAATGTTGTAAAAACATTAAACCTTATAAAAAGCAAGTTTGTGATTAGTAGCTAACCTAAAGGATTGACCATCAACAAGCCTAACCTTCCCACGCATAGAGAGAGGAACATCAAGGTATGAATAGGAGAGAAGAAGGAAAAAGTCTAAAAAATCTAAAACCTTCCAAATTGATCTAAGAAAGTAAGTACACACATTACACAAGATGAAAGAGTCCATAAGGACAAGCTAAAGTTCAATTCTCCAAAAATGTTGTTAGGGTCATGGCCAACCCTAAAATGAGGCTAATGCCACCTAATGAAATGGGGAGAAAGGCACGTTGACACGTTAAACTCACCTAGGAAAATATAAAGACTTTGGGCTTGAAAGGATGTTCAAATGTTTTGGAAAACACATGTTGAACAAGAACAGGACATGTAAGAATTCTTTTATGTAATAAAAATTGTTTTATGCTTAATTTTCATGTGAATTAATGGGCTTTAATGTTATTGGCCCCAATATATTACACCTCTTGAAAGATCACCCATTTGAATACTATTTCGATCAAATTGAAATTAATTTTGAAGTTCTCATTTTGAAAAAAAATTACAATTAAAAAATCATTTAAAATTTAATAGTTTTTGCTCCAATAGTCCAAAAATTGTGAAACAATAAACATGCACACCACAATTCATCGAAAGCTTTTTGATGGCACCAAAAGTAGAGTATGGGGCCTTATGGTTTGTTAGATTGAAGGCCTAATTGCATCCTAATCGAACTCACATCCGTACATGTTCAGGTTCATAACTTCATTAATCCTATTGATGTTTTGTTAATCATCACCACCAATCTTTTCCATCACATTACAAATTTGACTTGGATTGGCACATCCCGCAATTATTGGCCTACCATGTTGTGTACAAATTCATCCCATTGATCTTATAAGGTGCTCATCTTTTATATTGTTTACATGGCAATGAACACATCAAAACACATGGTTCTATTTGTGATGTCTTTGTATCCATTGTAATGGAAGTTGTTTTTCATGTGGTTTAGGAACAATTGCATGTTCTTCCTTCTTCCACATTTTAGACATATGGATGCAATGTGAACATTGTCTTTTCTAAAGATGGAATTTGGCTCCTTGCAAACATTGTCAATGTGGAGTCCACCATCGTAAGTCTATTGATCCACACATCTTCTACACATAGTTTTTCAACATCAAAAGAAGCCCAATTCAAAAAAAAGGAGTTATCAAAATCCCCATCTTGGAAATCATTTTTTCCCATAAGGATATAAATCTTTGATTGTTTACACAAACAAACCAATGACTTTTTTCAACATTATGTTAACAATGTGTGAGGAATGAACGACTTTGATCGACCCCTTATAGTCAATCTTAACCATTTATCTTAAACAAAAGGTTTTAATTATGCTCTAAAAATTGCAAGCTTCCACAATCCTCAATTGACAAGCAATCATGAAGTTGGCTACCTATCGACTACCACCACTCACAAACCCTTCATCCATTATCACCTCATACATCTTATTTGTTGTAGGTAGGTGAAGAATGAAAAATGGTTTCTACCTTTCTCGTCAAACACAACAATTTGTCATAATTTATTAATGTTGGATAATGAATCACGGTATGCTCGGTGGTGCACTGTCATGCCCATATGCACGGCCTCATGCATGATGGCCGGTTACGGGCATGCCCGTCATATCTTTTACGGTTATTGTATGGTTGTAAGGTTATGAACGTTCTTAAGTGACTATGCGCTATTAGGTTTAGGGTTTCAGCTTTTGGTGGCTGTATAAAAGGGCCAAGCCCTTCCCTTATCCTTTAGTTTTTCTAGAATTCCTTTGTATGAAAGTTGCCTCCATAGTTCACTTGGATT
>Ga0116231_10012652_pt1 | contig 12278 bp, 7 predicted proteins | sample S1TSphgellanicum_2_FD_89695 | JGI IMG/M metagenome (GOLD analysis project Ga0116231, IMG submission 89695) | Host-associated microbial communities from peat moss isolated from Minnesota, USA - S1T2_Fd - Sphagnum magellanicum MG | ecosystem: Host-associated > Plants > Peat moss > Unclassified... | reverse complement strand
TTGGGGAATTATGTCCTTTGGGTGGCCTCAGCATCCTTCAGAGGGTTAACATCTTAGTAAAAAATATCGCTCTTCCATTGGTTGCAACCATGTACGATCAATTACTGTTTTAATTCAGCAAACTACATTTAATTACAAAATAAATACCTCTAACTTGAGAATATCAGAGGTCACTTAGTGTAGGATAACAGCCAAGGCCGAGGGCATTACTGGAATAAGGGGCCTGCATGAGGCAGTAGTCGAGTGTGAGCCCCTTAATTTGGTAATAGTGTTGTCCAAAGGCATTACATCAAATAAAGACAGCCCAAAAAATTTATTTCCAATTTAATGGACAAGATGGACCAAGAGACAACAAAAATCAATGACAAATATTGAAAGAATAAAATGAACTAGTGTGAACCCTGTGCATAATGCATAGGTGTGTTATTTCAACAATGTTTGGTTGATGTTTTTGATTTTTTAAAAAAACTTTTCTTTTTAAACAACTGTCCGTGGCCCGGGCGTCGTTTTCAGGAGACGGGCTGATTGCCTCCGGGGCCTTGTCCGGTCCGGTCTAAGGTAGGATGGTAGGTACCTAGGATGATCCTGTGATTTCAGCAAGCTCTATGACCTAAGCTAGTAGGTACCTACTAACTACCCTACAAATAACGGCACGGTGAAATCACTGTCCATCCGGAGTCACTGTCATAGACTGACTAACAGACTGACAGACTTGCTGAATTAATATATTAGATGTGACAAGGTGTGATTACATCTATGGACCATGACTTTTTCAATTATTGTCTTGAAAATAACCCCATTCCAAAAATAATGGGAAGTTTATGTAAAACATCTTTTTTTTATTACAATTATTGAATATGCCCAAGTTTCTTTCGGGCAAAGGTAACGATTACATAAAAAACATGCAGAATTTTTTTTCAAGAGTTGATCTTGAACCGCGGAATGGAGATTACTAAAACATGAATAAACGCCTACTATTTGGATGGGTTCTTGCCAAAGCATTTTGCAAAAAACTAAAATTTGAAATCTCGTGCCATGCAATCATAGATGAAAAATAAATCGATGCCCACATAATCTATGTATGGTAGAAAAGCATGGAATCAATACAGAAAACCACAAAAACAATAGAGGTCGATATTGAACACACAACTACCAGAACAAGATTTTCACATTTGATCAACTAATTGGAAGATTGCTTCTGACATACATTGCAAAGATACATGAAAACAGACTCAATTAGCTCTAAAACAAAGAATGAAACCATCAGGAGAATTTTGGTACAACAATGCAAAGAAATTGTGAATTTTTAAAAAAAGAATTGAAACAAAACCAAAAAAATTACAGGCATGAGATGGCAGAAGTCCAATGCAATTCAAACACACTGTTGCACACATATGCAACACAAAGTTGAAAATCCAAAATCAAACGGCAGCAAAAACACATCAAAATGAGAGATCATTCTGACCAAGTGATGGTGCAAGTGAAAGCAGTTAGATGCAGAGAAGGAATATTACCTCTAGCCCAATGCTATATACTAGAAGGGATGGTCCTGATTATGTGTGATTGATGATCTACATTTAGCCACATTGCACCATAATATGACCTAAGATGGACAACATTGTTGTCCATGATCAATGGTTCACAATGTCACCACCTTTGACGACTTACATTAACGAAAAGATATCGTCAATTCCTACTTTTTGAATGTTCTAGAACATTCGACGATGTGGCTGGCCACTATCACTTCACCAAGCAACATGAGGACACCAACACTTCTCTTCAATGAAGGAGATCAACTCCATTTGCGATAACATCAACGGTCAACATTAATCAAAATAATATTTTTGTAATCTAAAGGATCGAATTAAACTAAATTGATATGTAATGGCTACAATACGAGTTAATTTTCAAGTTTTTTTAAATATTAGTTTTTTGAAAAAATTGGATGGATATTGAGCATATGAATTATGGATGAAACAAAGCTTTACTATTTAATTTTTTATTGACTTAGATGTGTGTATGCTATAGATTTCTCATTTGGACAATTGAGATTAATGGATAATATTCTAATTTAATTATAAATATGAATGATTTGGATTTGATAGATTTGCTAAAAATCCAACAATATAAATCTATTAATTTAAACTTGGACAGTACTTATGAGTATACACACAAAATTGGATTTGATAACAAACAATTGAATGGCCTATATTTGTTCAATCCAATGGTTAAATGTGATGACCCTCTTTTTTTGACCATGAAGAAACATGTGGAAAATGCCACCCAATTCATGATGGAAATCAATAGACCATTCAAACGCTTGGATGTTAGCAATGTGTTAGGCATCTAATGGTTTAATTGATTCACAAAAACTTATAAAAAGAGGGCTTGCCATAGGGCTCAACCTTTTTTGCAACAGTGTTCTATTGTGGTATTGACATTGCATAAGGTTACCTCATTGGGCATTGTCATTGTCTTTTCTTTTCAATGTCACTTGTTTCATTTTTCTCATGTATTTTTTGTGTTATATGTCCTACATGCATATCCTTTGTTTCTTTCCATTTGTCACTTGTGTTTCATCGTTTATCGTTTGCATCTTTTTGTATTTGGCAAATTGTTCCTAATTTTTTTTAATTGTGCACGTGCAATGGTGGTGATTCAACCACTTTCATTCAACTTTAAAGATTGCAAGGCCTCTATTTATTTTTAGCATTTCATGTTATTCCAATGTTTCCAATTCTCGATTTGCAATGTCAACACATTGGACATCAAATACAATCTCTCTTGTTAATTTTTCTATTTTTTTTCTTGGTTTTGGTTGAAATTTTCATTTTGTGCATTACTCATTAAGGTAAAAACACAGTCAAAGGAGCCACCCAAGTGAGTGGACACTCCTTAAAATTGCATTTTTGTATGTCTAAAAAATCACAAAGGAAGCATACTAGTTTGGATTTTCATAATTTTTTTTGGAATATTTTTCATTAATTACAAAGTTTATATGCTCAAAGTTTGACACAAATCAAAAATGTTTTTGCATGTTCAAAGTAGTTGATTCTAATGCACTTGGAGAAGAAGAAGCTTTTGAAGTCGATTATGCATCGAGGTTGTTTAATTTTCATGTTTTAAAAGATTTTTTTAACCCTTGTTAGTACAATGAAAATGTGGAAAAGGAGGCCTATCTAAAAGTAAATCATGATGAAAATGATCCAAGCAATTCACAGCTCAAGGACTTAGATCTTCGAAAACTTGAAAACGTTTAAGTAACTAATTGATGACATAATGTCCATTCAAAAATTTGGGCCATGAATGCTTTTGATGCCTAACATCTCTATACGAAGCTTGACGTTTTTATGTCGATTGCAAATTTGCATGTGTAAAATTTGAAACAATTGATCAATTATTTTTTAGAATTTGTGTTATAGGTGGTGAAAAAAAACGAAGAATTATATCCTTTGACAAGATTGTATGATTTGTGATTTTTTTTGCTTTTATTTTGTCATTATTTTTTTGTCTTTGTGCTTCTTTTCAGTATTTTTTTTAAATGAATTTTTTGTTTGTTATTTTTTGTTGTTGATGTACAATATTGCAACATTATTTTGTGCTTTTAATAAAGTCATCAAGTCTAAAGAGGCTACACATGCAGTTGAACTGTGTCGTTGAACCTACCATGTCAAGACCGAAGTTCAACATCAGAATTAACATGATGCATTTGAAAGAGTGAAATTAGTAACAAATGAAGCAATCAATTCATTTATTGTGACGAGCCTTGGTAGGGGGGTTACAAAGTCTGATGTCCTTTCATTGACAAAAAAATGACTTATGTTAAGCCAAGAAAAATGCCAACTAACGATACCTCAAGATCTAAACCTCCATTTCAAGTATTTTTACACTCAAAATTTTGTGATTCATGGTGCAATTGAATTATGAAAAATTGACATGAATATGTTGCATGAAGACGAATTCAATCTTGTTTTGAATTTTTTTTTTATGTTTTTTTTTTTGTTTTTCTATTTATTTATTTTTTTGTATGTTGTTTTTATGTTTCTTTGTTTGGATTTTGTGTTTGTTTTTTCTTTACAAGTATCAACAATGTCAATCAAAAAACTAGAAGTTCGGTGTTGACCACTGTGCTTTGGAACATCATCACCCAACTATGAATTATTACATTACTGATGTCATTGAAACATATAAGGTAATGATTATACATTGACATGTTTCTACTAATTCCCTATTGCATCCACTTTTTCTCACTCCAAAGATCAAGTACTTGAGAAGGAAGGATCAAGTTTGGTATATGAAAACTCCAGTAGGTAAAAATATGTTATGTTTATTGAGTAAGCAATTAACAAATGATTTGCTTTCCTTAAAAGGTAAGCAAATTACAAATAAAACTACTAAAGGTCTGAATGGTGGATGCACTTGTTTCAATTAAGTATGGCATGAAGGTTTTTGGGCATTGTGATTTTAAATCATATGTGAAGTAAACATTCTAAACTTCTCTATTATTTTATTTTTCAAGTTTGAATTTTTGGACATCTTTTCTTTTCTTGCATTCTTGATGTAGACCAATCCCTTTCATTTTGTAGGTATGATCAGACAAATCAAGGAATCCAAAGTCATGTTATGCAACACATTATATCCAGTGAGGTAAATGGAGAACATGTTTTGTCTTTGAAAAAGTTATTGTTCAAGAACAGGAAGCTTACAAGAAGCTTAAGGTATTTCAATTTCTTATTTTTTTTTCAATTGTCTTATCTTTTGATTAATTTTCTAATTTCAATTTTCTATTACTTCTTTACAAGGTCCTTCATTTTTGCTTTTACCAATCGTTTTTTGTTTTTTTCAATTGTAGGCCAATGATACATGTCCACCTCTTTATGCTCCTTTAGTGTCCAATATGGTGAATGTTGTTCCAAGTTTGCAGATCATGGAATTCATCTCTACAATTATTGGGTCAAAGAAGTCTCCTAGTTCTTTATGTCATGTGAAGGACATAGATTTTTGGAACTTTGCAAAGGGGTCAACATCTTTAAAACACATGATGAGTAGGGATGATAAAGGCACAACATTACTCTCACAATTTCTAATCCAATTGCTACTACCGGTCTTCTTCACAACTTGCGACCCCCTACATTGAACTAATTATTTTGAGATTAGGTTAATTTTGATCATTCAAAAATTGAAACATGCATTATGATACATTTGATTGGCCTTGATTTTTGATAAGTTTCTAGTGTATAGATTTTTTTGATATTTCCATTATAGTTTATTTCATATACTCTTACAACATTCTTGTTTTTAAACTTTTAATCAATTTGAATTGAGTTGCAATTTCATTAAATTTTCTACTTTGTAGTTTCAATTTAGGATTGTTTATCCTTGATTCCATGTCTAATTCTTTGTTTTAAAAAAAAAAAATAGTGTGTTGTAGCAGAAATAATTTTGAATATTTGAAATATTTGTAATGAAAAATCAAAAAAATAGGTCAAATATAATTTTGTGCTTGTAACCTAAAGCTCAGTTTGTGTAATAATTTAACTAAACTAGAGCAAAAAAATAAATAAAATTCAAGAAAAACTTGGAAAGAAATTTTTTGTTGAAAAGAAGTGGGAATGAAGGGAACATTTTGGAATGAAATTGCCCACCCCCAATTAGGGGGTGGGCAATTTCATTTCAAAATGTTCCTACAATTTATGGAAGAACAAACACATTTTTGGAAGTGTTGTCCAAATATGCAAAATGTTTTTGGTAGGTTTTTACGAATTCAAAATGAGGTCATGGGGAACAATGATTTGGCGGCATTGGTGTAAACCTAGAATATGAAACCACTTTCAAACATTTAAAAGTGCTCTCTAGGGTTTTAAGTTTGTGAAGAGGGCTATGGATTTTTTAGATCTTTGGAAACCATTTTATCCTCTTTGTCCAAATTCTGCATATCAAACTATGGTTATAAAATGACAATGCCCCAAGATGGCACATCTAGGATCACATAAAGAGCAAACAATGAAAACAACCTTTTGAGGCCCATGTGCATGCAAATGAACCTCATAAACCCACATATCCCATAGTTCACACCTTGGCCATTAACTTAGGCCAAAAATGGCAAAAGAATATTGGTAGGTAAAAAACAATTCTTGCAACCAATGAAGTAACCAACATGCACCCAAGGTTCTCTTTTCATTTGGGGGGGAGGGTGTGGGATTTTTTGGATTCTTTTTGTTCCCAATGTACTTCCATCAAAATCTTATTGTGTTCCCACCAAGTTCTCAATGGGTGACCAAACATGTTTTTCAAGTTCTCAATGTGTCTTCCAACATGTGCCCCGTGTTCCCAATGTGTTCCCCAACATGTTCTTAATAACGTTTTGTTTTATCCCATATTCTTTGCCCTTTAAGGCCTCATTATAACTTTAGGTATCATTAAAAAAAAATTAATTTTTTTTGCAAGGTGGCAATTAATTATGGATCCTAATATTAACATTAATGACCCTACTTATGTAGATTCAAACATCATGCCATATTAGTTGGTAGGAAAAAAAACCTATAAAAAAAAATCAAGGATGGGAACCCATCCATCAAAAGTACAGGGCAAATGAGAACACAAGTAGACACAACCCAAAGAAAAAACAAAAGCAAACAATCAACAAAAATCAAGTCAAGACCTTATGCAAAAAGGACACATGGTTACGAAATGACAATCAATGATAATTAAGAAGACCTAAGACAAAGAAATTGTCATCTACCACAAATCGACTAATGATGGAGGTGCATTAACTATGATGTGTGGAAAAGTTGAGGAACCTCAACCAAGTGCAACAGCCTGCTGAAGAATTGCTATGGCTTGCACATGCTATAAGGCTATGGACACACATTGTCGATAGTAAAAAACAAGCATCAAGGGGACTAAAGATGACCAATGATGATGCATGATAATGGTCTGTGCACAAGCAATAAAGAATGAATCAAAACGAGAATGAAGACACCCATACATCTCAATAACAAGGGGAATGAAGTCATTACTTGGTGCTCACTTACCATATGATCATATCTTCTCCTGAGCAACCATTATCACTTCATGTGTTGTCGTCGTTGATGTTTGTTGCACCATATTTATGCGAATTGGGTTAGCAATGATGACGTCCATCAAGGTCCAGGGAAGCTATCTCTAATGATAAGGATATCCACTTGTCATTGGGTGTGGTGAAAATAAAGGTGGGAAACCTCCTTCTGAACACATGTTCCACTCTCCAAAATAATAACTACAATAGTACCCCAAAATGTATAATGGGCTACTATATGTTCATTCCCGCAAAGGCACCAAAACAAATGAGTACCTAGATTGTCAATGGTATAATCACACTAACATTGTGAAAGATGGGCAACCATAGGATGTGGCAAGCCAAGACGAGTATGTAATGCCATAATGAAATGGGCTAAGGATAAATGAAATGAAGGTGTGGTAGGATGAACTAATAACCAAACGCTTGCCCCTGGACCCTCACATGAATAAAAATATGTTCCCATGATATATATGAAGGAACGTATACTAAAAATGAAACAAATTTTTATTCATGTAGGTGATAAGACTAAACCACTAAACTCTTAAAGGGTGGGACCTAAGAGTGGACAACTTAGGGTAACAAGGCTTAACCATCTAGAATGGGGAAATGCCAATCTTAACATGTGCTACTACATCCAAAAGAATAAGGTGATCATCTTGTTGGAAATGAGTGACAAATGCAAGAACAATCAATGTCCAACATCCCAAGAATGTAGGGGTAGCACTCTGAATTATAGAAAGGAAGTTGAACCCACCTGAAAAAGCAAGAAAAATGGCATGATGATGAGCTAGGTGATTGATAGAACCAAGTAACTTTTCGAACATAGCTATGGTACAAATATCAAATTTAGTGTAATGTTACAAAATACTTAAAGATGGAAACATTGAATGAAGCAAATAACTAAGGCATTGGGCATAGCACAATGAAAGCATCGCAAAAACCACCTAAGGATTTGCAAGCATAAGGAGACTAGATATCATCCCAAGATTCTTGTGAAAAACCTTAACCACAAACGATTCAATGAATGATTTAAATCCCACCAATGCGCCCAAAATACGAAAACCTAAATCAAGAATAAAAAAGCCAAAAGGAAGTGATACATAGTGGTCCAAACTTTATGGAAACCAAGCTACACATTTCAATGGCTATATTAAAAACCCTAATGCTAAAAAAATTTATTGTAATCGTAAAAAAACACCAACCACATTTGATGCAAGACTTACTATATGCGTATCATCCGCCAATAAAAGGAAAACATAAGTAGGGTGGGCTACTATTGTAGGGCAAAGAGTGCAAAGGTGAACTAGAGCAAAAAATGTTCCTCCCAATAGGTCCCCTTATTGTTTACCTAACTCCAATAAAATGACTATGATATCCCCATGTTAGGAACCTTGAAAAAAATACAATGGGGATGGGCATGCATAAAATCATCGAACAAATGAGAAAAATTGATTCAAAGAACCAGGCAAAAACCATAACTCTTAAAAAATGGCTAATAATGAAACTAAATTAAAAACATTATGGACATCCACCTATAATACCACCCAATCTAAGTGCAAATTTAACATCGTTTGAACACCATGAACCATTGTCTCACATTATTACCTTAAATATTTGCACATTCACATCAAGTGTTGAAAGATACCTCTACATGCTCTTAAACTTTTAGCAAAGTTTTGTGTCATTAATTCCGTTGCCTCATAGATCTTTTGCTAATTTGTAATTATAAATTCAAAGATCATTACTCTTCCTTTAGATATCAACACCTTGCAAAACTCTTGTAGCTTTCATAAATTTTTTATAGTGTTTTGCAACATTTTATTTCATGTTTCATTTTTGTTTTTTTTTATTTATTGTTTTTCCATTCTTTGTCATTTCAAATTTTGGTAAAATCACAATGGATAAGTTGCAAATCAATAATATTTTGTTTTAAGAACTCAAATTTTTATTTTAATCAAGCTCCTTATGAGCTTATCATTGTAGAACTTGATGTTTTTCTAATTTCTAAGACACAAGCTCGTTAATAAATCATTGACTTTGTTTTGGTTTTTGTAGTTACATTCTATGACTTCCAAATTTCGAACTTGTTGAACAATTTGTCTTTTGAATTGGGGCATTAAGTGAAGCCGAGGTTCACTATGTGGTTTTTGAAATTTTTGTTATTAGAATACAATGATGAATGTTGGGTGGAGAAATTCAAAATGATGAAAGGGAGAATCATTCAATCATTCAATAGTTGAAGATTTTGATAACAAAACAAGACACAAAATATAGGAAAGCAATTCTTGTGGAGATCAAGGTTACACATGTCATTTATAAGTTGATGTAGGGAGTGAATTCCCTTATTTGCTATGAGAAAATCAACATTATTTTTGGTTTTTCATGAAGTTTATGGAATCAATCAAATGTGTAGGAGTCTCATTTTTTGGCCCACAACAAATGTGATGGATTTGGAAAATTTTGAAAGTTGGTGTGGCTTATTGTTTGCATAGGGCACCATAGATAAGACACATATTTCAACCACAAGCCTTCAAAGCCTTCACATGTTGGAGTTATTATAAAATATGAAACATAAATGTGAAAAGTCTATGGTTGAAAATGTTTTTGGTATATTGAAAAAAAACATTTCAAGAGTTAATTGACAAATCTAAGCTATATGTTACATTCTTTTATGAAATATTTTCACTTATTGTCTATTGCGCAACTTGTTACACAACCAAGGAGATTCTCAAATTAAAATATTAATGCACATTCTTCAAAGGGAAAATGAAAGAAATGCCTAACAACAAGCTCTTCACTATGTATTATGTTGTTAGAATCCAAGTAACAAATGATGAAAAAAAATGGGATGCAAAAGCACAATAATGTGTTTGTAATAAATGGTTTTGCTATTTAATGGAAATTTAAAAAGGTCCCCACACATTTATTTATGATATATTTATGAAAATCTTTTTAAATACACCTTTACATAATAATATAATGCCATCTTTTTTCATAGATCATAAGAATTAAAATATTTTTTTAACTTGTAAATCATGCTTATAAGAATATTTTCCTTGAATAACCAATCATGTTATGCCATGTCAACTTGACTAGCTAAGGACTTTGTTTAAGGGAAAATTTTGCTTCCTAATAGAATGAATGCACCCCTACATATTAGAGTTGATCTTGACTATTTCTACAAGTGTAACTTATAGTTTATTATTGATTAAATCATCATGTGAAATTTGAACATTATTATTAAAATCAACTTTGCTCTTGACAAATGCCAAACTCAAGACATTGGATAACCCAACAATGGCATAAACCATGTTGTTTTGTATTTCATTTATCATTTTATTTTTTAGATTTCATGTAATCAAGTTATTTTTCTAGCATCAACTCTTGGGTTGCATTGATTCAATCGATCAATTATGCCATGTTCTTGTGAATAGAAGAATAGGAACATTTGATTTCAATATTTTCAATTGATTAACCTCTTGTATTTCAATCTACTTTGTTTACTAGTTCAATGTTTGAGCATTTTATGCAAGGGTGGGTGTAAGACTTTATGAAACATGTTGAAACAAAATTAATTTACCTATCATGGGGGTGATATTGGTGTTTGATCACTTGTAGCATTTGCAATGAACATCCAACTATCAATGGTGGAGTCATGATACAATGTTAAGATTGCAATTTTCAATGTCTTGAATTTAAGAGTCATCATTCAAATCAATTGTATTTTCATGAGTGTGACCATTTCATCTATATAGATCATCTATAACATGAAGTATCATCCATCAAATCTTTGACATGGGTAGTTGGAAAATAGGTCTAGTGCCCATGAATTCCTTCATTAGGTCATACATTCCATGCTTTAATGTTGAAGCAAATGAAAGGTTCTATCCTATCTTGAGAGCTTAACATCAAGTAATTTTCATTATGTTTGGATAGTCCCCAATATTAAACAATTCTTTTTTGAAGTTTCATGAAATGGATTCCCATTTGTTTTTATAAGCAAAACCATTCTCATGTGTTGAAAACATCTTGTACACTTATGAAACAATTTGATATCTTCCTCCATTTTGTGACAATCATCTCAAAGAATTTAACTTGAGCATCCATTTTTCAAGGGTTACAACCTGTTCATCCCATCAAAGTTAGAATTCTCATTGTGATCGCAATTGGGCTCCAATGAAGTTTTTTTGTCAAAGTGTTTCCATGCTAACATTATTCAACCTTGTAGCCTTGGGTGAATGTTTTTCTTGGAATGTTTTTTAAGCATTGGTTACAATTAATTATTGTTTAAGAATGTTTTAAAATATTTTATCTTTATTAGATTTGATCCAAATCATACCACATATTTTCATAATATATTAGAAACATTATCATGAATGCTTTTAAATGATATACAACATCAATACAATTTTTGACACTAAAACATAAAAAATTAAGCATTGGTTACAACTATTTTAGCTATTATTATTGTGGTTACACCCATTTACATTTCAATCTTGGATTTTGAGGTCTACATCTTGATTGATTTTTTCCTTTGCAATTTTTTAATGATGGAGTCGATTCCATGTCACTATGAGTTGCCAATCTTGCAAGTATTTGAAAAAATATATGAAATTTTTACGACTTCAAATAACTGTTATACATGTCAATTGAAACAACATTTTTTATTTTTTATTTTGATTGGTGTACATGTGGTTATTCAAGTTCAAATATGTTGGAAGATTATTGGACATTACAAATAACAAATTCATTGGAATAACAAATTAGTAATTCAAATGCAACATTCCATTAAATTGATAGTTTGAAATGATTTTGAATTCATTTCATTTGAACTAAGGTGAATGCATGGTTGAAAGGCTCATTTTCTAAAACAAATAATTCACGCAAAGTCCATTATATAATTTTGAAAAGGCCCTCCTTGTATATTTTTTAAAGCACTTGAGATTTTTTTATTTAGTATATTATGAAATAATGACCTATTTTAGGTATATTTTAATTATATCATCATAATGAATTATAAGCACCTTATTTACATTAAAATATATTTATATTTATAATTTTTTTCAATAAGTTGCACCTTATGTTGGTTTGGACATGTCGCAACCCCACTTTGGCCAAGTGTGGGGGTGAAGCCCAACACTTGGAAAAGTTGGAGGTTGGGAGTCTTCCGGGACTCCCGAATGTTTAGAGCTCGACAGAAAGGGGCAAAACACCTCGC
>Ga0116231_10012651_pt1 | contig 12281 bp, 7 predicted proteins | sample S1TSphgellanicum_2_FD_89695 | JGI IMG/M metagenome (GOLD analysis project Ga0116231, IMG submission 89695) | Host-associated microbial communities from peat moss isolated from Minnesota, USA - S1T2_Fd - Sphagnum magellanicum MG | ecosystem: Host-associated > Plants > Peat moss > Unclassified... | reverse complement strand
TACGCTTCTGGAGATCGCAAAAGATAAATTTGACGGAAGTGCCCGAATCGAGGACACTGCTGTGTATCTTCACTTGCACCAATTGATTTGATTTTTCCCATCTGCGCTTACACACCTTGCTGGAACCTTTGTTCCTGGCCCGAGGTAAGTGCGTGGCGGATTCTCCTGCTCCCGATGCTGAACGGAACTCGCTCTCCGCGTTGCCGCAGGAAGGGCGCGCGCCGGGGTCGTACTCTATGCAGGAACTGATGGGGCTTCTGCGCCGCCGTCGCAGGTTCTGTCTGAGTACGATGGCCGGCCTGCTGCTCCTGTGCCTGTTCTATTGTCTGATCGTTCCCAATCAATATGAGGCTTCCGCCAGGGTAGCGCTGCGCATGCAGCCGGCTTCGTCGCTGACTGTGGATGCGGCGGAGACGCTGGCTCCCGCTTCCATTCTGAGCACGCCATTGCAGTTGGAGACGCTGGCCAATGTGTTGCGCAGCGAGCAATTGAGCTGGCGCGTCATTACCGGAATGCGTCTCTACGAGTCGGCAGCGTTCAGTCGAAGATTTCGGCAAAGATTCCCCAATTTCGATCCCGCCAAGCCGACGCCGGAGTCCCAGGGCTATCTTCTGGATGCGTTTGCCAGGCGCCTGCGCGTCCACACGTTGCCCAGGACGCTCCTGATTGAAATCCGCTTTCGCAGCAAAGACCCGGCGCAGGCGGCGGCGGTCGTCAATGCGCTGGTGCGCGACTACCAGGCGCAAGAGGTAGAGAGCCGCGTGGAGGCAACCGAGACCGCATCCCTCTGGCTTGAAGGGCAGTTGAAGTCGCTTACAGCTCGGGTGGAAGGGCAGGAAAAGGCGCTGGCGGAGTTTGAGCGCAAGCATGGCTTTTTGACCACGCAGCAGACGATGCCTGGCGGCCAGCCGACCGAGACACTCCATAACTCCGCCGTGGATGCTGTGAGCGAGGCGGAGCAACAGTGGGTCGCGGCGAGCGGCGACCGAATTCAGCGCGAATCGCTCTATCGGGAAGCGCAGCTGGGAAATCCTGAGCAGGTGCTGGCCTCCAATCCTGAGCTGGAGGCGGAGATGGGCCCCGGAGGCGCGACTCTCATCCAGAAACTACGCCAGCAGTTGAGCGAGGTGGACGTGGAGATGGCGCAATTGAAGGCTGAACATGGCCAGAATTATCCGCGCCTGGTGGAGCTAACGCGCGCGGAAGCGGATTTGAATCAACAGATTGACGCGGAAGATGCGAAGCTGCTTCAGGCCTTTGAGCGAGCGTGGAAGGCGGCGTCCGATCGCGAGTCTTTGCTGCGCCAGGAGTTGGACGCCAGAACTGCCTTAGGCCTCGCGCAGAACGATGCAACAATCCAGTACACGGTGCTGCATGAAGAGGTCCTCTCGGGCCAGGAGCTGTGTTCGCGGCTGCGGCAGAGGATCGAGGAGGCGGGATTGGCTGCCGGAGTCCACGCGTCAAGCATTATGGTTGTGGATTTTGCGCGGGTGCCGTTCAAACCGGTTGCGCCGGACACGCCGCTTTACCTGGCGATTACGCTCTTTGCCGGCATTTGGGTCGCGTTGGGTGGGGCGCTGGCGCTGGATGCTTTCTGGCCAACCTTCGGCAAACCAGGAAAAGGGGGAAACCCGGGAAGGCTTAAGGGAGCGGCGGTCACGATTTTGCTGTTGGTGGCTTCAGCAGGATTCGGGCAGGCTCCGACGCCCAACACGCAGGGATTGCCAAGCGGCGTGGTGAAGATCCCCGAGGGTACGCCGGCGGGGGCGCGTCCCAACGCAAAAGATGCGCCGCCGGTATGGAATGCTGTGCAACCCAATTCCGCTCAGGGAATGCCTGAGCAAATTGCGCGTCCTCTGGGAACGGCGATGGCTTTGCCGATCGGTGCGGGCGATTTTCTGGAGGTCAGCGAGTTCCATTTGCCTGAGTTCCACTCGCTGGTGCGCGTGGCGGCCGATGGAACGGTGGAATTGCCGTTGGTTGGGCGCGTGAAACTTGCTGGTCTGGCTGAACCGCAGGCTGCCCAAGCCATCGAAAAGGCGCTGCTGGACGACGGAATGCTTCTGCATCCGCAGGTGTCCGTGCTGGTGACGAATGCAGCCGGACAGGATGTGAGCGTCATGGGCGAGGTGACGCGGCCCGGAGTCTATCCATACACGGCGCATCACCGGCTTCTGGATCTGATTGCTGCGGCGAGCGGTCTTTCTCCCAATGCCGGCCGGCTGGTGAGCGTGTTTCATCGCGAAGACGCCCAAACGGGGCATCCCGTCGTTCTGGACCCGACTGGAACCGACAAAACTGGGACAGACAAGAAGCTGGACCACAACCCCGAGCTTGAGCCCGGCGACACGGTGCAGGTCAGCCGCGCCGGACTGGTGTACGTGGTCGGCGACGTGGTGCGGCCGGGAGGGTTCGCGGTCGATCCGGTGCAGGGGTTGACGGTGGTGCAGGCGCTTTCCCTGGCCTGGGGCGCAACGCCCAATGCCGCCGTTTCGAAGGCAATTCTCATACGAGATCAAGCCGGTGGGCGCACGCTGACAACGCTCAATCTGAAACGGATGATTCGCGGTCAGGATCCGGACGAGCCCGTGCGCGACCGCGACATTCTGTTCGTTCCGGACAGCACGGCAAAGGATTTGTGGAACAAGAGCCTGGAATCGGCGATCCAGTCGGCGATTGGGGTGTCGATCTATGCGGGATTGGTGTATTCGCAGCGCTTTTGAGGGCTCACAGAAAGGAGCGAAGGCTATGCATCGACTGACCGTGGTGTTGCTCATTTTGTTTGCGTTCGCCGTTCCGTGGGAGTACTCGCTCGACCTGGGAGAGCCGTTTGGCAACGCAGCCAGAATTCTGGGGTTATTTCTTTTGCTGGCGGCGATTCCGCTCGCGTTGATTCGCAAGGAGGTGCGGCGGCCGGGCTGGGTGCAATGGCTGGTGCTGGTTTTATACGCGTATTTCGCATGCAGCTATTTTTGGACGGTCGATCAGGAAGCGACGATGGAAAAGATACGCGCGTATTTTCAAGTCATGATGGCGGTCTGGCTGATCTGGGAGGTTGCCGAGACTGCCGAGCATTTGCGGGCGCTGCTGCGGGCATTCGTAGCCGGTTGCTGGGTGCTGGCGCTGCTCACCTTTGCGGATTTCAGTTCGGCCAGTGCGGTTGCAGCGGAACAGATCCGGTTTGTGGCCACCGGGCAGGACCCCAACGACGTGGCGCGGTTTCTGGATCTGGGATTTCCCATCGCAACCTTATTGTTTGCAACCGAGAAAAATTGGATGATCCGGCTTCTGGCGATCGGATATGTGCCGGTCGGATTGCTGGCGGTTCTTTTGACGGCATCGCGAGGGGGTTTTTCAGCGGCGCTTGCGGCGTTATTCGGAGGGGCGGTTCTGCTGGTGATGGCTCGTCCGAGAGCCGCTTCCGTGATCTTCGTCGCGCTCGCGGTGATGGTGGGGGCGCTCTGGCTGTTCGTTCCGGCTGGATCGCTGGACCGTTTGGCTACGATTCCGCAGGAGGTGGGCAGCGGCGATTGGAACGATCGCCTGAATATCTGGGATGCCGGCTGGCACGCCTTTCAGCAATCTCCCTGGTGGGGTTCGGGAGCGGGAGCTTTCACTACCGCGTCCGGCCTGGCTCCCGGCGATACCGCACACAATACGGTGATGGCCGTGCTGGTGATGGGCGGACTGTTCGGGACGGTGATCTTTGTCTCCATCGTCGCCGCGACAGGCGTTGCGGTAGCACGGACGGAGGGTTTGCTTCGCGTGGCTCTGGGAACGACGCTGGCGGTTTGGGGGATCACGTCGATGGTCGGATCCGTCGAAGAAAATCGCGCGACCTGGCTGCTTTTCGGCTTGATGGCCTTGGCGGCACGGCTTTCCAGAACGCAGGCCCGGTCAGTGACTGCGATGTTTTCGGCTGAAAGAAGGGAAGATATTGGTCCGAGGGTATTCGCGGGCAGTTAAACTGGCAGAAACTCTATGCTGAAGCTTTCGCTCGATCCCGTGGCCGATAAGAAGGAAATGGTGGGACCGAGCATCAATCGCCGCATCTTCCGTGCCGCCGTCATTGTGACTCTAGTCGGCGTCCTGGTGAAGATGGTGGCAACGGTGAAGGAGTTTGTCGTTGCCGGCGCTTTTGCGCGCAGCGATGCCATGGATGCCTTTCTGATCGCTTTCCTAGTCCCCGGATTGTTGGTCAATCTTTTCTCCGAGTCGATGAACCAGGCGCTCATTCCGACCCTGGTCCGGGTGCGCGAGCAGGAGGGGCAGGCCAAGGCGCAGCAGTTGCTTTCGAGCGCCATGATCTGGACTTGTTTGCTGCTGGCGGGCGGTTCGTTGGCCATGGCATCGGTGGCGCGCGTCTTCTTCCCCCTGGTTGTGCCGCATTTCTCGGCCAGCAAGCTGCTGCTGACCGAAGCCATGTTTTACGCGCTGCTTCCGGTGGTGTTGATTGCCGGGATCGCGTCCAACTGTACCGCGGTGCTGAACACCTTCGACCGATTCGCGTGGCCGGCGCTGGCGCCGGTAATGACTCCGCTGACGATCATGCTTGGGGCTTGGCTGCTGGCGCCGCGCATTGGCATTTGGTCCTTGGTCTATGCCAATCTGGCTGGCGCGCTGATCCACGCGCTGCTCATGGTGTGGATGATGCACACGCATGGGTATCGCTTTCACCTGCGCTGGCACGGGGCGAGTCAGGCGGCGCGTGAAGTTGCGAGCCAGTACGGGCCCATTCTGCTCAGCGGACTGGTCGCTTCCGGAGGATTACTGGTCGACCAGGGCATGGCTGCCTCCCTGAACTCCGGCAGCGTGGCAACGCTGGCCTACGCCAACCGCTTTGTTAGCGTGCTTTTGAACCTGCTTGCGGGGGCGATTGCGACCGCGGTGACTCCGTATTTTTCGCAGATGGTGGCGCGGCGGGATTGGGCAGGCTGCCGGCATACGATGAATACCTATGCCGGACTGACCGCGCTTGTCTCCGTCCCGATCGCGCTGGCCATGATCTTCGGTTCGCACTGGATGATTCAAATGACCTTCCAGCATGGCGTCTTTGGGCCCGCGGATACGGCAGCGGTGGCTCCGGTGCAGGCGATGTATGCGATCCAACTGCCGTTTTACGTGGTCAGCCGGGTCTATTACCGGTATCTGGTGGCCATCCGCAAGACCTCGCTGATTTTGTACTGCGGCGTGATCAACCTGGTGTTGGACGTGATCCTGAATCTGATTCTGATGCGCTGGTACGGCGTGGCCGGCATTGCGCTCGCCACTTCTCTCTGGATGGTGACCACCTTTGTTTTTCTCTGGTACTGGGCGTACCGGCTGTTGCCCCCGGTCGAGGTTCAGGCGGCATGAGCGCGCGGCCTGCGCAGTACCTGCTGCGCTTCGACGATCTATGCCCGACCATGCCTCGTGCGCGTTGGGAGCGATTTTTGCCTTTGATTCGGCGCTTCCGGCTGTCTCCGATACTGGCGGTCGTGCCGGAAAACTGCGATCCCGATCTCGAGCTGGAGACGCCGGATGCTGGCTTCTGGACTGAGATGCGGGAACTGGAAGCGGCGGGCTCGGCCATTGGACTGCACGGCTACCGGCATGTCTGTGCGACGCGCGGGCAAAGCCTCATCCCGCTCCATTCGGAGACCGAATTCGCCGGTTTGCCGGAAGCGACGCAGCGGCGGTGGATTCAGGCTGGGCTGGCTATACTGCGGGCCGAAGGACTGCATCCCAAGATTTGGGTTGCGCCGCGGCATGGATTCGATCTTGCGACGCTGCGAGCTTTGCGGAGCGAAGGGATGGAAGCGCTTTCGGATGGGTTTGCGCCCGCGCCGTTTCAGGAGCATGGACTCACGTGGATTCCGCAGCAATTGTGGGGTCCCGTCGCGAAGCAATCCGGCCTTTGGACGATCTGCCTGCACGCAAATTCAGCGACCGATGAACAGGTTCGCGCTTTGGAAGACTTCTTGGAGAAATTCGCTGAGCTGTTCACCTCCGTGAATCGCGTCCTTGCGGAATGGCCTGAACGGAAACGCACGCTTGCGGATCGCCTCTTTCACCAGCGACTGTTGGCGCGTATCAGGTTGGCGAGGCTGCGGCGCCGATGGAGTCTTGGCTAAGCCCAGCGTGTCGGTCTCGGGTGAAGATGCATCAGTTCGTCGTACAACTGCTCCCACCGATCCGCGACTGTTCCAAGGGAAAAGCGCTCTTCCACAAACTGCCTGCCGCGCGCGCCCATGGCTCGGCGCCGGTCAGGATCGATCGCCATGATAGCCGCCATGGCTTCCGACAATGCGGCCGCGTCTCCCACCGGGACCAGCAGGCCGGTCTCGCCGGGCAGAAGCGCCTCGCGTGTTCCGGCGCCGTCGGTGGCGACAACCGGAAGTCCGGCAGCGGCAGCCTCGAGCACTCCCATTGGCAGGCCTTCCCAAAGCGACGACAGAACAAACGCGTCGGATCTCTCGAGCATAAGTTGGATTTCGCTCTGAAATCCTGCGAAATGGACGCGCCCTGCGATGCCGAGGGTGAAGGCTAGTTCGCGAAGACGTGCTTCTTCGGGACCGGCGCCGACGATTTCGAGAAGTGGTTCGCCGGACAACGCGGCGAATGCGCGCAGTAACGTGGGGTAGTCTTTGACTGGAGCGAGGCGGCCCACGGCGATCCATTGAAAGGGTTGTGCGGAATTCGCAGCAACCGGTGCCAGGGTTGGAAGCGGTACGCCGTTGGGAACCACGCTCAGGTTTCGCCTGCGCACCATTCCCGCTCGTGAAACAGCGTTGGCCACCGGTGTGCTGACACAGGTGGTTCGATTGTTGAGAAAGCCGCTCAGACGATAGCCGAAGCGGCGCGCACTTCCGCCCGTGTGGCTGGTGTGTATAGTGTCCAACTGGACGCGAACCGGGGCCACGAGTCGCGCCCAGCGCGCAAACCAGGTGGCGTGAGGAAGGTGCGCATGCACAATATCCGGCCGATTGTGGCGAAACCAATGCAGGTAGCGCAGCCATCCGCGCGGGTCGATCCAGGCTTTGCGCATCCCAAGGGGAAGAAACGCAACGCCATCGCGCAGAATCTCTTCGCGCACGGCCTGTCCCGATCCTGACAGCGCGACGAGGGTGACACGGTTGCCGCGAGTTGCGAGTTCTTGCGCGAGCAGGATCACCTGGCGCTCCGCTCCGCCTATGGCGTCCACCGTAGGGATGACCATGGCAATGTGTCGGGATTTCGCTTCACTGGCATCGTCTTCGAGTAGCGAAGCGTAAGCGGCAACCGCGGCCTCAGCGGCAAACGGTTGAACAAAGGAGTGCTGAAAGCGGCGGGGCAATGAGATGGGTGAAGAAAGAGCTTCCAGCGCCAGGAGAACTGTTTCCGCCAGGGATGCGGCGGTGATCGAAGCGCAAAGCCAGGTTCCAGGTGCTCTGTCGAGAAGGTCGCGAACCCCTCCGGAACTGGGTGTGGCGACGATGGGGAGTCCAGCCGCGGCGGCTTCGAGCAGGGCATTGGGCATTCCCTCGTAACGGGAAGGTTGCACAAAGAGCGTCGTTCCCGTGTAGAAACTGGCCAGATCCTGCCGATGGCCCGCGAAGGTGACTGCTGCGTTTAGGGTAAGCTCATCCGACAGTCTACGCAGGGCGGACTCCTCAGCTCCCGCGCCGAGCACGATGGCATGTGTCCTGGGAAACCGGCTTTGGATCGCCGGCATCGCCTGAAGCAGCAGGTCGACGCCTTTTTCCGGGGAAAGACGGCCGACCGCGAGGATTCTGGGCCACGCATCCCGCGGCCAGACACACGCATCTCGCATCGGCTCGGTGGGATTGGCCGGAATGTCGACTGGATTCGCCAGAACGGCGAGCTGGTCGCGGTCAATGGCGAAATGTTCCGCCAGATCGTCGGCCATCGCCCGAGATTGGCAGATGATTTTGTCCGCGCGCGGATACAGCGATCGGTAGGGAAGCCGCTTCACCCAGGAAACTGCGGCGGAAGAAGCAGTCGTGTTTTGGCGCACCAGGATACGAATGTGGCGGGGAAACAGCGGCTTGAGCAGCAGAACCAGAAAATTCAGATGCGCCATGCCGCTCAGAATGACATCCGGCTGGATCGCCTGAACCAGGCGCAGCAACGCATGGCCGGCGCGGCGAACCCGCCCGCAGCCCAGCCGATGAACTGTCACGGACGTGGGCAGCGCTTCGGCTCCAGGGAGATCCTGAGCGATGAGACCGAGATGTATTTCGAATCGCTGTGGGTCGAGGCACCGGGCCAACTGCGCCATGACGCGCTCTGCGCCGCCTCCGCCGAGGTGCGGAATCAGCAGCAGGAGCTTGGAAGGCTTCTTCATGGGAGTCGCAATCGTCATGCTACCGGGAATTGCATCTGAGATTACTCTGATTTTGCGAAAGTGGCTAGACGAGTTATTCCCGTTGCGGTACTATTGCCAAACTGATCCGATGACTCTGTACTAAGTTGAAACTTTTTGGATTCCTAATCCTTTTCCTCGGCTGCGTCGCGTATTCATGAAGGGTCGCGATGACCACGAGCTTACCGGCAGCTGATCCAGAATCCCAGGTTTCCCGTCTTGGCGCGCCTTTGACGCCGGGGACGAAGAAGCCTCGTCTGGTCATCGGAGTTACCAGCGACCAGACCTGCCTGGTTCTGCGGGGACGGCTGAGGGCGCTGCGACTGGCCGGTTTTGAAGTGTTTTTAATGGCCGCTCCGGGAGACGCCCTAAACCGAATCGCCGCGGAAGAAGGCGTGGTAGCGTTGCCTGTGCCAATGCAGCGCGGCATAGCGCCGGTCGCCGACCTCATCTCTTTCTTCGTCCTGTGCCGATTTCTGTTACGGCTGCGGCCTTCGATCACCGATTTCAGTACGCCAAAGGCTGGATTGCTCGGCAATGTCGCCGCGCGGCTGTTGCGCATTCCGTGCCGTGTTTACACGCTTCGGGGGCTCAAGCTGGAAGGTTCACGCGGCATCAAGCGCCACCTGTTGCTGATTGCAGAGCGCGTGGCTGCCAGGTGCGCCGACGTAGTCCTCTGCAATAGCACCAGCTTGCGTTCGGCGGCCAGGGCGCTGCGGATTGCTCCGGAAGAAAAAATGCGCCTGCTTGGAGACGGCAGCAGCAACGGCGTGGATGCCGAGAGATTTTCTCCCGGACCAAGCGAAGTGCGAGCCCGACTGGGGATTGGCGCGAACGATCTCGTCGTGGGATTTGTTGGCAGGTTGACGAAGGATAAGGGCATCCCTGAACTGCTCACGGCTTTTGAGGCAATTGAGCGCGTCGAAGCAAGTTGCTGGCTGTTGCTCGTTGGATGGTTCGACGAAGCGGAGGACGCTCTCGACGTGGGGATGCGGCAACGCATTCTGGGCCATCCAAGAATTCTCTGTACCGGCTTCGCTCTGGATACGGTGCCATACTACCGCGCCATGGACCTATTTGTGTTGCCAACCCATCGCGAAGGGTTTCCGAACGTAGCCCTGGAAGCCTCGTCCTGCGGGCTGGCAGTGATCACCACGGAATCGACGGGCGCCCGGGATGCCGTGGTGCCTGAAGTCACAGGGTTGTTGATTCCGCCAGGGAATTCTGAAGCGATACGCGACTCGGTACTGGTGCTGCTGCGGAATACAGATAAACGCAAACGATTCGGAGCCGCGGGACGCGCCTGGGTGCTCGAGAGGTATACACGGGAACGGGTCCTTGGGCTTGCAGCGGAGTTTTACCAGGAGCTGTTGGCCTCGGTCAAAGCTCAGCATTGCTCCAGGTAGGTCCGCCGAAGATGGTCATTGCCCCGTGATTCTGCCTGGTGCGGCGGTCCCAGCAGGACTCAGTGCGGCCCTGTGAAACGTCGCCGCACCGGCCTGCGCTGAATGGAGAACACGTGACGGCGCAATACCGAGGATCAGCGTGGCAGCGGCGGAGAACGCCAACGCCGCACCTACCGCGACTCCGACCTGAATCGGAGCATGGAGAGTTGCCGGTTTCGCGCCCGTGGCCAGGGGCGGCTGAGCGACGGAAACGGCCAGCTTGAGGTAGTAAGCTGCGGCCAGTCCTGAGTTCAGCAGGCCGATCAGACCCAGCCAGACGGCTCCGCCTTGCAGCGCGCTCGAAAACGAGTAGAACTTTCCGAAAAAGCCAGCGGTGAAGGGGATTCCAATCAGCGAAGTCAGAAAGAACAGCAAAAGTCCGCCGAGTACCGGAGCGCGAAAGATCAATCCGCGGAAGTCGCCGATCAGCGGCAGTTGTTCGTCGTAGCCGCTGACCAAGGTCACGACGGCGAAGATGCCCACATTCATGGCGGCGTAGGCCGCGGTATAAAAGCTGGCGGCGGCGATTCCGTTCAAGCCGAGTCCCGCAAAGGCGGCAAGCAGATAGCCGGCGTGCGCAATCGAGGAGTAGGCCAGCATGCGCTTCACGTTTTCCTGGCGCAGGGCAGCCAGATTGCCCACGGTCATGCTCAGAACGGCGATGACCCACAGGAGCGGATGCCACATCGACTCCAGCCTGGGGAAGCTGGTGTAGAGCAGCCGGATCAGGAGCGCAAAAGCGGCCGCTTTGGGCGCGGTGGACATGAGCGCGACCACCGGCGAAGGCGCTCCCTCATACACATCGGGCGTCCACACATGGAAAGGAGCAGCGGAAACTTTGAAGAGCACACCGACCATCAGCAGGGCAAAGGCAGCCAGCACCAGGGATTGGGTCGCGTGCGGAATCATACCCGCGATGGCGTTGATCTGTGTCGTTCCCGTGGCACCGAAGATGAGCGCGACGCCGTAGAGCAGAAATCCGGTGGCGAAGGAGCCAAGCAGGAAATATTTCATGGCTGCTTCCGGGCCTTTGCCGGTGTTTTTGCGGTATCCAGCCAGGATGTAAGTCGAAATGGACGAGATTTCCAGTGCGATGAAGACTACCAGGAGTTCGACGGCCGAGGTCATCAGACACATGCCGACTGCCCCGAATACCATGAGGGCGAAATATTCGCCGCGATGGTGCTGATCGGCCGGCAGCGCATCGAGCGAGAGCAGCAGTGCGACGATGACGATGCCGCAGATGAGGACATGGAAGAAAACGGAGAAGGCGTCGGTTTGCACCGTGCCGTAGAAGGCGGCGCCGTCTGGAAGCGAGAGCTGCGACAGGCTCGCCCAGAGTGCGGCCGTCACGCCAAACGCTCCCACCCAGCCCAGCGAACGGCGGGAAGAAGCCGGATTCAGCGCCGCGTCCAGAAGCATGATCAGCACACCGGTGATGGTGAGCACAATTTCCGGAAGAATACGGAGGATGTCTGTGTTCATTTCGTATCTCCCGCGGTAAAGCTCCGCGCGGTCAGGTAGCACTTTTCATGAACGCAGTCGAAGGGAACATACGCCTTCATGCTGGACCAGCCGAGACTCTCTCTGGCCTGCGACTCAATGCCGCTCAGCCAGAGATTGGGAGCTACGCCCATGACAAGCATCAAAATCGCTAGCGGCCAGAGATTGAGCTGCTCCAAACCGTTCAGGTCCAGCGCCGTAGCTTTCGAGACCATCTCGGATTGCGGACCGTAAAAGACCTTTTGCACCAGCGTGAGCAGGTATGCGGCGCTCAGAATCACTCCAACCGTCGCCGTAGCCGCCCAGCCCATGCTGACGCCGGTAAAAGTGCTGGAGAGCACAAGAAATTCGCCGACGAAGCCATTGAATAGCGGTAGTCCAACAAGAGCCAGACCGGTGATGACAAACAGAGTAGCCAAAGCGGGCGTTTTCTTCGCCAGGCCGCCGTAGAGGCTGATCTGGCTGGTACCGAAGCGGTCGTAAAGCACTCCCAGCAGAACGAAGAGCGCCGCGCCGATCACGCCTTCGTTGATCGTCTGATACACGGCGCCATCGAGACCAGCCAGGGTGAATCCGTAAATGCCCAGCGTGCAGAAACTCAGGCTGCTCATGGTGCCGTAGGCGAGCAGCTTCCAGAAGTCCTTTTGCACGAGAGCCAGCAGAGCTCCGTAGAGGATGCCGACGGCGGCCAGGCCGATGAGCCAGGGAGCTGCCTGACGAGCCTGGACGGGGAAGAGGCCGACGTGGAAGCGGATCAGCGAATAGAGACCGAGCTTGCCGGCGGCGATCATACCCATGGCCACGGGGGCTTCAGAGAAAAGATCGGAAAGCCAACCGTGCAGGCCGAGCACTGGAACCTTGACCGCGAAGGCGATCAGGAAAGCAAAGGCTGCCCAGCAAAGCGCTCCGGCAGGCAGCTTGCCGTAGTAAATCTGGCTCTGCAGCATCTGGAAACTAAATGACCCGGTCTTGGCGTAGAGCCAAAGGAT
>Ga0116231_10012649_pt1 | contig 12282 bp, 8 predicted proteins | sample S1TSphgellanicum_2_FD_89695 | JGI IMG/M metagenome (GOLD analysis project Ga0116231, IMG submission 89695) | Host-associated microbial communities from peat moss isolated from Minnesota, USA - S1T2_Fd - Sphagnum magellanicum MG | ecosystem: Host-associated > Plants > Peat moss > Unclassified... | reverse complement strand
GATGGGGGGCGGGGGAGCGCAAGGCCGGAGGCGCATGCCCGGCCGGCAAAGGCTTTTCCTCTGGATGGAGTGCGGGTGCGCCGGGCCGATGATCGGCGGGGCTTATTTCTGGCCGTGCTATTTCGCCTGCGCGGGGGGGCGCGGCGCCGGGCCGCGTTACATCGCCGGGATGGAGCGCCGTCACGCCAGGCTTCGCTGTTTCGCCAGGGCGCAAAGCGGGTTGGCCGGTATGTTGAGCTTCACCTTGGCCCGGCCGCGCTAGCGCGGGCACACCATGTACGTTCTTCGGTAACGTGGCGCGCCGCAGTTCAGGCACCGCGCGTGCGCCCGGCGCGGCCGCCACGATTCGGGGACCCGCTGCAGCGTGCACGGGTCGTGGTGGCAGTGCGATGTTGAAGCGGTGCGCTGCTTCGGGCGGCAGATTGGGTGTGAAGGCAGTGGGCCGGACCGGTAGCCTTCCGGCGAGGGGCCGCGCATCGGCAAAGGCGCGCTCCGGCAATGGCCTTCCTGCCGCCATGGCCGATTGTCCGCGGGCGAAGGCAGCCTGTGGGATGACAGTAGCCGCCCCGCGATTGATGAAGATGTTGTTTTCGTGGATGTTTACCGTGTTGTAGTAGGTGGGGCCCCGGTCGATAATGGTGCGCGGAACACCGTAAAAGCTGTTGATGCGGGCGAAATAGCCCTCATGGAAATGGTACCAGGGATAGTAGGGTTCGTGCGGGCCGAGCGGGATCCAGGCAGGCGCATAGCCGCCGGCGCCGACAGAGAAGCCAAGCCCGGCCCCGCCAACGCCGACGAAGGCGACCAGGGCGGGTGAATAGATCGGATAGGACCCTCGCACGTAGGGTGCGCCGCCGCCCGGCAGCCAACCCCAGCGCCCGTCGATCTGCGCCCAGCGCCCGTAATGGAAGGGCGCAAATCCCCAGTGGGCGTTGTCTATCCAGGTCCATCCCCAGGGTGCCACATAGGCCCAGTGGCCGTCGCGATACGGTGCCCAGCCGGAGGGAACGGTGCTTGGGTACCAGACCTGTCCGTATTGGGCGGTCTGCGTAAAACGGCCGTACGAGGCGAGTTGCTGACCGCCGGTCATGCTCTGGCATTCCTGTGGAACGCTTTGGCTGGGCGGCGGCGGCACTTGCTGCAATTGTGCCTTCAGGAAGGCATCTTCCTGGAAGGCGCCAACGGTGCCTTGCAGGGTATCGGACCCGGTAATTGTTGCGGTTTGGTTCGGGCCGACATCGAGCGCGAGATTGGTACCGGAAATATGTGCCGCGCCCTGGACGACCGTTATCGTGGTGGCATCATTGGTGTCACCGGCGACGATCTCATATTCGCCGGCCTGGCTTATCTGAACAGCGCCGCGTGGCGTGTTCACCACCAGTGTCTGGCCTTGGTTGAGGCTGTTGAGATGGACGAAGATGGCGCCCTGCGCCTCGGTTGCAACGAACTGGCTCTGGTCGAGCGCGGTCACGTCGAACTCGGTTGATTCGTCCATGACGACGGTATCATCGGCGATGTCGATGGTGGCCGAGGCTTGCGGCTCGGTCCAGAAACCTTCACCGTTTGTAACCGGGTAGTTGAGCGTGGCAGGTGACCATTGGGTTTCGCCGGACGCGTGAAAGGAAACTGAACCAGCAAGAGCGGCGAGGCTGCCGGCGATCGGTGGTGGATCGGTGTCGGGCTGGCCCGCAACGTCAGCTGTGGATGTCGAGCCTGGCGCGGCCGGCTGGGCCACAGCCATGAGAGGCAGTGTGAGCGTAAGGCTGGTTGTTGCCAACCAGATGGCGAGCGGCGTGAACGGACGCCGGATCGGCGATTTGATGCGCATAGGGAGGGTCTCCTGGATAGGCTGGCGAAAGCTCGCCCACGGGTCAGGAACAGGCCAAACATGGCGAGAGCAGGACGTTTGGGTAACGCTTGGTAACTATGGCGGTTTGAGTGGCGTGACATAGTGTGACGGAGCGATTCGGCCCATGTTTTCCTGGGCGGACTTAACCACTTGGAAAGTAGAACCTCGGCCGAGCCACGGCAGAGAAGGAGTGATTTTGATGTTTGCACGTATTTTGCGGCGCGCCGCGCTGCCGGCTGCCTTGCTAGCCGCAACAACATTGGGCGGCTGTTACACCTATCCTTATGGATACGCGCCTTATGGAGCGTATTACGGCAGCTACGGGTATGGCTATCCGGGCTATTATCCGGGCTATGTCGGAACTGGACTCGTGGTTGGCGGCTGGGGTTGGGGGTATCGGCCAGGCTGGGGCTACGGCTATGGCGGCGGCTGGGGGCGTGGCGGCTGGGGTGGAGGATGGCATGGCGGTGGGTTTGGGCACGGTTCCATCGGCAGCCATGGCGGCGTCGGCTTCGCTGGCGGCTTCCATCACTGAGTGCGGCCGGTCCTTGCATGCCCTTGCCCGTTTTGAGCCAGGGCATGGGGATAGAGCCCGTTGCGTGTCGCTTGATCGTGTTGAGCTTTTGGCATGACCCCTGAGGAGCCGGAGGCATCCGCCCGCGGCAAGGTCGCGGCCATTCTGGTGCTGATTATGCTACTTGGTTGCGGCTTTTGGCTCATGCATCGGTTGGGCAGCGCCGGCGCAATTCAGGATTGTGTCGCAACCGGGCGCCGGGATTGCGGTCAAGCCTCGCCATGAAGACTCCGTTGCAATGTGGCACGCGTTGTAAACCTTATGAGCGGTCAAACGTCTTGATAGCGTGCAGACTTGCAGTGAGGCGGGCTGCCTTCCGTGTGCCCGCCTGGCAATGAGGCATACGCTGCGTTTGGGCTTGACCCACACTACGCCGAGGGGTCTGTATGCGAATGACGCCAATGGCCGAAGCTGTTCCAGCACCGCCTTTGGCCAATCCGCGTACAGAATTCGCACAATCGATCGATCAACGAACTCCTTGCCGGCCGGCTAGTCCAGGCCGGCCAACTCCTTTCGCGGGCCGGGTGGCGGCTAGCCGGTTTCATCGGGAACTGGCCTGGATGGAGCGTTTGCCTGGCCTTGGCGGCACGGCGGTTGCCGTGCTTGCTGCGCGCGTCGTCGGCTGCATGTCGGTGATCAACCCGCAGGAATACGGCCCTCAAGAGCCAAGCGATTGGTGTGCACGGCTGGTATCGGCACGCCCTGAACGGGACGCGCTTGAAGCAGCTGTAGCTGCGTTGATGGCAGAGGGCAGCGGGGATGCCGCGATTACGGCCGCGGATTTGGCCTGTGTTGATGCGCTTTGGCCATTGGCCGCGCCTTTGGAGCATTTGCTGGCGTCCGGCGGCGATGACAGGCTGACACTCAATCCGGCCACTGGGCTGAACAAATATGGATGCACGCCCTGGCCAAGCCCCGATGTGATCAGTTTCGGGTCCTGCACGGCCTCCAGCCTGTCGGAAGGGGCGTTTGAGGCTGCTGAGCGGGCGAGACGTGACTTGGTTGCTTCAGCCCTTGACACTTCGCCGGCCTCGGCGCTTGCAGCGGCTTCGGAAGCTATCGCGGATGCGGTTCTCAAGTATTTCGGGGTCGATGATCTGGCCGAAGCGGTGCTCGCGGCTTCGGGCACTGATGCCGCCCTTGTCGTAACTGGGCTGCTTGCTGCGGAGCGTCCGGGTGAGGCGTTGACGAGCGTATTGGTCAGTCCTTCTGAGACCGGCAGCGGTGTACCGGATGCCGTGCAGGGACGGCATTTTGCCTCCTGTGCAGCCAGCGGAAGCTTGGTCGGGAAGGGTGAACCGATAGACGGATTAGCCTTTGGCCCCGCTTTGGTGACTATAGCACTGAGAGACGAGACTGGCTTGCCTCGCTCACAGAGGCAGGTGGAGGCGGATTTTGAGGCGGCGATCAGGGCCGGCGCCGCGGCGGGGCATGTGGTTCTGCATGCCATCGATGGATCAAAGACGGGACTGACTGCGCCTGACCGCGATGCTTGCCGCCGGCTCGCGCAAGAATACGGCGCGAAGCTCGATATCGTGATCGATGCGTGCCAGGCGCGCATCGAGCCTGCTCTGGTGCGCTGGTATCTGCTGCAAGGGTTTTCGGTGCTGGTGACAGGCTCGAAATTCTTTTCGGCACCCGGATTTTGTGGGGCAGTGCTGTTTCCCCGCATGCGATTGCAGAAGATTACGCGTGCGGGACGATTGCCGGCCGGATTGTCTGCCTACGCGCGCCTGCAGGGTGGCTTTGGCTCCAGGCGATGTCCCGGCCTGATTCTACGTTGGACGGCGGCGCTGCACGAAATGGCAATTTTCGGCTGTCTGCCGGCACAACAGATTGGCGCGACGCTGGATCATATGGGTCGCGCCATCGGTGCGGCGATTTCACGGGATCAGCGGTTGAAACTGGTGGCCGCCCCACGCCCCAGCGGCATGGGCTGGTCCGAAAAGCCCAGTGTTTTCACTTTTACGGTGCAGGCGGGCAAGGGGCTTATGAGAATGGAAGAGCTGCGCCGGGTCTATCGGGATTTGCAGGAAGATTGCTCCGCTAAGTTCGCGCGCGGCGGCATTCGATGTCAGCTTGGGCAGCCCGTTCTTCTTGGGAAGCATGGCCTGGGCGGTATACGGATTGCTATAAATTCATCTCAAATTGCATCCAACTTGGACCAGTCTGACCGGCTAAGGCTGGTTCTGGAAAAACTTGGAAATGTATTGGATGACACCGCCTGAAGCCTGGATGTTTGGCTCGGGGGCGATCGCGGGTATTTGTATTCCCCGCCAACGCTTTGGATGAAATGAACAGTGTTTCTTCTGGAATGCAGCGCGAGGTGGCTGGCTCGCAAGTTAACGGGTTGGGAGCAGGCGTGGCTTGGCGAGCACATGTCCGGAGATTAATCAACCACTAAGCTGATTTTTCGCACCCATTATGTTAAGCACGTCCATGCCGGTCGATCCCGCATATACACGCCGTCTGTTGCTTGGCCATGGGTTTGGCGCGGCGTTGCTGCTGCCATCGGTCGGGCGTGCCGATTTACGCCATCGGCCCAGTCGCCACGCCCAGCCGGCACAGGTCCCGCTGGTTGTGCTCGACCCCGGCCATGGCGGGAAAGACCCCGGGGCGATCGGGGTGTCGGGAACCTACGAAAAGCATGTTGCCTTTGCGGCAGCCGGCGAACTCGCCGGGCAATTGCGTGCGAGTGGGCGCTATCGCGTTTCCTTGACGAGGGAGGATGATGTTTTCATCCCCCTGGAAGACCGGGTTTCCATCGCCCAGGCCAGGGGAGCATCGCTGTTTATTTCAATGCATGCGGATGCGCTGATGGATCATTCAGTGCGTGGCGCCAGCGTGTATACATTGGCGGCGACCGCCAGCGATGCGCAGAGCGCTTCACTGGCGCAGCGGGAGAATGCGGCCGACCGTTACGCTGGGCCTGGTGCACGTGGCGTTTCCCCGCAGGTTGCGGAGATACTGGCGAGCTTGGTAAGGCACGAGACGAGGGTGGGATCGGCCGAGGCGCAGCATCATATCGTCATGGCACTCGGACAGGACTTGCCGTTATTGGAGAACCCCGCCAGGCACGCGGGATTTGCCGTGCTGAAAGCAGCTGACATCCCCAGCGTATTGGTGGAAATGGGGTTTATGTCCAACCCAAAGGATGAGGCTGCATTGCGTCAGGTGGGGCACCGTGCGATGGTTGCACGTGCTATACGGCGAGCCGTCGATAGCTATTTTGCGTCCGAAGGGCACATCACCCGCGTTGCGGGCTGAAACCAGACATTTCGGCTTTCGATATATTTGGCGCGCCCTGGTGATGCGGCCTCGGTCTTTACGGGAATTTTTGCTGAAGATGGATGGTCCACGTGAACGCCTGCCGGTTTCGGTAGATCCTGGTTCTTCTGACAGCGTGCGCGGCAAGCAGCAGAAGAAGCCCGCGCCCGGGCGCAGCCGCTCCAATCCGATTCTGGCCTTTGTGCGGGGGCTGTTTGGTTTGATTTTTGCCATCGGGTTGGTGGGCGCGGGGGCGGCCGGGCTTGTTGGCTGGAATTTGTATGATCGTTACTCCGCTGATCTGCCGACGCTGGACGGATTGCGCACTTACCAGCCGCCGGTGATGAGCCGCGTTTATGCGGGCGATGACCGGCTGATGACCGAACTTGCCAATCAGCGGCGGATCTTTGCCCCGTTTTCAGCCATACCCGACCGCTTGAAGCAGGCGTTTATTGCGGCGGAAGATCAGAATTTTTATAGCCATCATGGCATCGACCCGCTGGCGATTGCGCGCGCGGCGTTCACGAATTTGCAGCGTATCGGCGAGTCGCGGCGCCCGATCGGGGCTTCGACCATCACGCAGCAGGTGGCGCGCAACATGTTGCTCGGCAACGACATCGTTTCGATGGAGCGCAAGGTCAGGGAGGCGCTGCTAGCCATCCGGATTGAGCGTTCGCTTACCAAACAGCGTATCCTTGAGCTGTATCTGAACGAAATCTATCTCGGTCAGGGTTCCTATGGCGTGGTGGCGGCGGCGCAGACCTATTTTAATAAGCCGCTCGACCAGCTGACGCTGGGCGAGAGCGCCATGCTGGCGGCTTTGCCCAAATCGCCGAGCAATTACAATCCGTTTCACTTCCCTGATGCGGCGCGTGCGCGGCGGGACTGGGTGCTGGACCGGATGGTGGAGACCCACGCCATTACCGCTGATGACGCGGCTGCCGCAAAGGCGGAAAAACTGGTGCCGAACCGGTACCGCAAGCCCGATACAGTGCCTGGTTCCGACTGGTTTGCCGAAGAAGTGCGCCGGCGCCTGATCGAGCGCTTTGGTGAGGACCAAACGACCGAAGGCGGGCTGATCGTGCATACCAGCCTTGATCCCGCCCTTCAGGCTGAGGCCGACCAGGCGCTGCGCAATGGGCTGATGCGCTACGATCATTCGCATGGCGGCTGGCGTGGACCGGTGGCACGTATTGGAAACATGGCCGCGCTGGCGGGTGACTGGGCGGACGCACTAAGCAAGCTCGAGAAGCCGGCCGGCATGTTGCCGGAATGGCGGCTTGCCGTGGTGCTGGATGAAACACCCCTCGCCGCTCGGCTTGGCTACCTAGAGCCGGATGAAGCGGCTGAGAGCAACGATTCGGGGCCGCTCTCCAAGACCGGCGAAATCACTCTTTCAGAGCTTGGTTGGGCCAGGCCCGTGCTGAACAATGGTGACCTGGGTGCATCGCCACACCGCATGGACGACGTGCTGAAGCCCGGCGATATCGTCATGGTGCAGCCGGAGGACGGCACGCTTGAGATGCGGCTGCATGAGGGAAGGGAGGCACACAGCCGGAGCCGGACCACCGTTATATCGCTGGGCCATCTAGCCTTGCGTCAGATACCCAAAGTGGAGGGCGCGCTGGTTTCGATGGATCCAGCCACCGGTCGCGTGCTGGCGATGTCAGGCGGCTGGGACGGGGATGCGAGCAAGTTCAACCGCGCCACCCAGGCGCAACGCCAACCTGGGAGCTCGTTCAAGCCGTTCGTCTATCTGACGGCGATGGAGGATGGCATTTCGCCCAGCGCGCGGTTTGATGACGAAGCTTTTTGCCTGAATGGTTGGTGCCCCAACAACTATGAAATGAATTTTGGCGGCCCAACGCCGCTGCGGATTGCGTTGGAGCAATCCTTGAACCTTGTAACTGTGAGAGTGGCTCAACACGTGGGGATGAATGCGGTGGCGAAAACGGCCATTGCCTTTCACCTGGCCGATTCGATGCCGCGGGTATTGCCGGCGGCACTTGGCGCGGTTGAGACCACCGTGCTGCGCGAGGCCGGAGCCTATGCGTCGCTCGCGGAAGGCGGACGAGAGGTGGTGCCGAGCTTGATCGACAGCGTTCAGGATCGCGACGGGCATGTAACCTGGCGTCCGCCATCGCTGTTGATGGGCGCCGGAGATCCCGCGCAGCCGCCAGTCCTTTCTGATCCGCGTGCCATGATCGCGGATCCGCAGAGCTCGTTCCAGGTTGTCAAGATGATGGAGGGGGTGGTGAAATACGGCACTGGCATCCCCGCCGTAAAAGACCTGGACCGGGACATCGCCGGCAAGACTGGCACCAGCCAGAACTACAACGATGCGTGGTTCGCAGGCTTCACACCTGATCTGGTGACGGTGGTTTGGGTGGGCTTCGATGCGCCGCAGACGCTTGGCGACAAGCAGACGGGCGCCGAGGTTGCAGCGCCGATCTGGCATGCGTTCATGCAGCAGGCCTTGCAGGGCAGACCGGCGCTTGATTTCCGGGTGCCTGAGGGCGTGACCCTGGATGAGTGGGGCTGCGGCACGCATATGTGCGTGGACGCTTTCAAGCCGGATCAGCAGCCTGGCGCTGGTGGTGTGGGCGGCCGGATCGAGGATGTGGCGGCCTCTGACAGCGGCGTTGTGTTGGCTGATCCTGATCCCGATGCGCCACAAGCGGGGCCGGTGCCTGCGAAGCCCGGATCCGGCACCGGGGTGGACAGTGGCGTGGGTGGACTGTACTAACCTTGGTCTTTGCGTTGAATCTGGACGAGTATCATGCCCGCTGAAGCCGATTTCCTTCATGAGCAGATCAAGCAGTCGATGGCTCTGCTGAGGAGGCATCTTTGACTGGGATGTTGCCGTCGCTCGACTGGATGAACTGAATCATCGCGTCGAGGATCCGTCGCTTTGGGATGACGCGGAAGCGGCCCAAAAACTGATGCGCGAGCGCAATCGCCTGGTCAGCGGGATCGAGGGGTTGCAGAAGCTTCAGAGTGAGGTGGCTGATGCTGCCGGGTTGATCGAACTTGCGGAGGCGGAGGGCGAGGCCGGGATGGTTGCGGAGGGCATCGCGGCCTTGCGGGCGCTCGCAGAGGAGGCCAAGCGGCAGGAGATAATGAGCCTGCTCTCCGGCGAGGCTGACGGCAACGATTGCTACATGGAGATCAATGCGGGCGCGGGCGGCACGGAGGCCCAGGATTGGGCCGAGATGCTGCTGCGCATGTATTCGCGCTGGGCGGAGCAGCATGGCTACAAGGTGGAGATGCTTGAGGCGAGCGAGGGTGAACAGGCTGGATTCAAATCGGTCACACTGCAGGTGAGCGGGCCAAATGCCTATGGGTGGCTGAAGACCGAGTCCGGTGTGCATCGGCTGGTGAGGATCAGCCCGTTTGACTCGGCGGCGCGGCGGCAAACCAGTTTTGCCAGCGTCTGGGTTTATCCTGTGGTGGATGACAGTATCGAGATCGAAATTCGCGATGCCGATCTGAAGGTGGACACGTTCCGTGCCTCTGGCGCCGGCGGCCAGCATGTGAACAAGACCGAGAGTGCGATCCGGATTACGCATATGCCGACCGGCATTATCGTGGCTTGCCAGACAGACCGTAGTCAGCATCGTAACCGTGCGACAGCCATGGCGATGCTGAAGGCAAAGCTCTACGAAGCGGAACTGCAGAAACGTGAAGCTGCGTCTGCGGTGACGGAAGCCGGCAAGACGGAGATCGGCTGGGGCCACCAGATACGCAGCTATGTTCTGGCACCATACCAGATGGTTAAGGACCTTCGCACAGGGGTCGAAAAGGGAACACCGGATGCCGTTCTGGACGGCGATCTGGACGATTTCATGGCGGCAGCGCTTGCCGCCCGTGTTGGGGCGACCCGAAGCGAAGCATCCGCACAGGCGCAATAAATAACTTCGCAAAATCAAAAAGTTATAGAAGGACCTTCTTTCCTCAAGAAAAGAAGCAAAAGACTTTAATTTTCGGCCACCCGTTGGAAGGTCGTGGCGGATATATTTCCCCCAGCGTAGAAGCAAAAGTCTTTTGGTTCTTTTCTTCAGAAAAGAACTGCTTTTACTTAACCTATTGATATTATTAGTTGATATTTCATAGACGCTGCCCGTCTGGCCGTCGCTACGGGTATTGCTGCGCCATCCTTCCACATTTCCGGGTTGAGACGCTCTGCGGCAAAACTTTTGGTTGCAGGTTTCGTGCGGAATGATATTAAAGCGAAACGAAATGGTTCCGAACGGGATCCGGCAGTGACCGATTGGACAAATATTGAGTTTAGTGAGCATCCAAAGTCACGTTTGGGGCAGGATATCTTCCAGCTTCTGACAGAAATGGTTGCGGTGTCAGATTGGGTCGTTAGCTCGATCGCCGCGGGTCTCAGCCGTTTTCTGGTGAGCCGCATGGATGCGGGGTCGCCGCCTGATCTCTACATGCATGGAGTGAGGCCACACGATATTGCCTGGGGAAGTCTTGCCCTGGCGCTCGCTTTAAGGGACCCGGCATTAGCGGAGCCAAGGCGAGCGGTTTCAACCACACGGCTGTTATGGAGCGCGGAGAAGCGGTGCATCTTGGGGTTCATTTTGCTGATTGGCCTTTTTCTGCTCCGTCATAACGTCGACGAAACGGCTTGGTATTGGCTTCTCTACTGGTTCGCCATTTTTGCCTGCATGGTAGCAGTGTCGCGCTGGGTGCTCGGGTTGTTTCTCGAACATATGCGGGCTCGTGGTGCCCTGCGTGAGACGATTGCCGTGATCGGGGATATCGGCCCTCGCAATCGGCTGGCATTGCGCATGGCAATTGACGGCAATATCGTTGGTGTCTATGGCGGTCATCCGACCGACCAGGTGAGCCAGGAAGATATCTCCAAGCTAATCGAACTTGGGCGCGGCGGTGCGGTGGATTCCGTTGTGGTGGCGGCCGAGGCTGAGGCGCCCGGCGATGTCGCGCAGCTGGTCGAGCGGCTCAAGATTCTTCCAGTTGAGGTATCGGTTTGTGCCGATCAGGACTGGCTGCAATTGCCGGCGCCGGATATTCGCATGCTCGCCGGGGTGCCGGTGGCGGTGGTTGCCGACCGCCCGATCAGGCGGCGGGATATGCTGTTGAAGACGCTGCTTGATAAGCTCGGTGCCCTGGCACTCATTGTCATGTTCGCGCCGCTGATGTTGGCCATTGCAATTGCCATTTGGCTTACCAGCGAGGGCCCGATTATTTTTCGACAAAAGAGACGAGGCTGGTGTGGCCAGGACTTTATTGTATTCAAGTTCCGAACGATGGTTGAGGCGCCTTCCGGGGTAGGATGGATGTCTCAAACTGAGCGAAACGATGTGCGTTGCACGCCCATAGGCAGATTCCTGCGCAGAACGAGCCTGGACGAATTGCCGCAGTTTTGGAACGTTCTGCTCGGCGACATGTCCTTGGTTGGTCCGCGTCCGCATGCAGAGTGCTTGCATGCGATAAATCAGGCCGGCCACGAAATCGTTGGAGAATATGCGCAACGCAACCGGGTGAAGCCTGGCATTACCGGCTGGGCGCAAATCCACGGTGCACGTGGTGCCATCTCGGACTTGGAACGCTTGCGACAGCGCGTTGCATACGATCTCTATTACATCGAGAATTGGTCGCTTTGGCTCGATCTTCAGATATTGGTTCGAACCATGTTCTGCCTGTTCGGGGAGAATGCATTTTGACTGAGACTTTGACTGGCCCAGAGCGAAGTGCCCGTACAGGCCAAGCCAGACCGCTCAGAATTAAGTCTGACTCGGCGGCAGCCACTTGCTTGTGTCAGCCAAAGCCAGAGGCTGTCGGATTATTGTCGCAGGTGATTGCACGGCTGCATGGTTTGGATGTGCCTGTCGTGCAATTCATCCAAGTAACCGCCGATCCAAGGCAGGCAGATGTTGCGCGTGATTTCGCCGAAGCATCTTTGACGCGGCTTGGGCGGACATTGCTTGCGAGTTTACATGAAACTGAAACAATCAAGGCCGGATCGCCGGTGGAAGCGGGTGGCGGAATGGTTGTTGGCCGTCGCCGCAACCGCAAATCCGCCTACGATATACCCGATATCGTACCCGATGCAACGATACAGGGCCTATACCATACGCGTATTGGCGCTGGCTGTGGCGAAACCAATCAAATGTCACATGTGCCGCCTGCTGTCTGGCTTGGCGAGGCACGACTCGATTTCAGATTGCTTGTAATTGATTGCGGGCCTCTGGAGAGAAATCCGGCAGCGGTGGAATTGGCATCGCGTTGCCATGGTTCAATTCTTGTCGTGGCGGCCGGTGCTGCGCGATTGCCGCAGATTCGCGCGGCCGCACATCAGGTGCAGGTCGCGGGAGGCACATTGCTTGGGGCAGTGCTTCATGATGCGCCACCTTTGCCTTCGCTGCATGTGCCAGCGTGGATGCCGCTTTCGTGGCGACATGCGGGATGAAACGGGTCGGCACATTTTCCATTTCGTTGGAAGTGCGGCTTGCGCTGATTGCTGTTGCAATCGAATTTTGTATCAGTGCCAAGCTGCTGACTTGGGTAGGCATACCTTACTCAACCGAAGGTGGCGCCTTTCCGCTTAAAATTCATC
>Ga0116231_10012644_pt1 | contig 12286 bp, 4 predicted proteins | sample S1TSphgellanicum_2_FD_89695 | JGI IMG/M metagenome (GOLD analysis project Ga0116231, IMG submission 89695) | Host-associated microbial communities from peat moss isolated from Minnesota, USA - S1T2_Fd - Sphagnum magellanicum MG | ecosystem: Host-associated > Plants > Peat moss > Unclassified... | reverse complement strand
TTTGGGTGGGAGTGGGTGGGGGGGGGGTGGGAGAGGGGCACTTCAAAAATTAGAATGCCCACTATGATGGATGGATGGACAAATGGATGGATGGATGTTAAGAAAATTCATTTTTCAAGATGCCCCACAAATTTTGGGGGGTTTATCTTGTGGTACCCATTGGGTACTTGCTAGGTATCACAAAGAAAAAAAAAAGAAAAAAAAAAGAAATTGGAGTAGGTTGTTAGGATACTTGGGGTAAAGCTTGTTTGTGGCCTCCGACTTTACTCTACTCGTAACTAAATGCAAGGTTTCCAGGAGCTCAGTAGGAATTGTTAGTGGGTGGGTTATAATTACGTGGCAACGATAAGCATGTTATACTTACATGTCAAGATGGTTACTAGTTAGTTACTAAGTTCTTGACTATTGGGTAGTACCTAGCTTGGCTAAGGCACCTAATTAATCATTTTTATGGAGAATTGTCAATTGTTTTTGAGAAATATGTGCTTGCCATGTTGAAAATGTGAAAGAAGCTCTCAAGCACACAAGCTTCATAAATAACCCAAAAAAAAATTATTAGGCACCTTCTTGCCAAACCAGCCTAGGTAAGCACTACCCAGTCTTTTGACTTCATACTTCTTTATTGTAAGAAACTACTGACCTATGGATGGATGGATGATTTGAGGAATTGGAAATGATTTGATGAGGATGATGATGAGGAGGAGTAATGACTTGGTAGGGATGCTAGGGTAGGGTTTAGGGTTTTCAAAAAAAAAAAAAACCTAAAAGAAGGGAAGAAAGAAGGAAGAAGAATTGTGATGATCAATTCAAGATTTCAAGATTCCAGACTATTCTATGATTGGGTTCTAAATAAAACCAGCAAAGCTCATCTTTGATAATTTATCTTATTATTATTATTTATTATTTATTATTTATTATTTTTATTTATTTTAGCACCATTTGTAGGTTTTTTTTGGTCCTAATTTTTTCTTTTGTTGCTCAAAATTGATCTTTGACTTTCATCCCTTTCTACTTCTCCCTCATCTTGCTTCTTAAAGTTCCCACCCCTCCCAAATTATGGTTTAATTTTTAAAAAAATGTTGATTATATTGATTTAATTAATTAATTATTGGAAACACACAGTGAGGCCGACCATGTTTTCAAAAATTAAAAATAAATAAATATTAGTAAATTTTTTGTGAGGTAGGTAAGAGTAGGGAATATGTGTGTGTGTGTGTGTGTTTTGTGTGAAAAAAAATGTGGCTGTGAATACTACAAAGGTTTTTTTAGGGGCGGTGGGGGGGGTGAGATGGCAAAAATTGGCCATATTTCCAGGAAAAAAAAATAAAATTACCATATTTAGATCATATATTCCCGTATGTCCAGAACCCAAATTTGGCTAAGTCCTCTTCTGGATGATCACAAGTCCACCTACTTCACAAATTAAATATAAATAAATAAATAATTAATTAATTAATTACTTGCTAGTGATCATCCACAAGGAGGTTAAAAAAAAATTCTAGAATTTATAGGTATAATGGTCATATGCAAGAAGAACCTGTGGTCTAAATATGGCAAATTTCAAGGATTTTTCCTTCAGAATATCGTAACACAAAAGGCAACTTCAACACATGGCTATCAATTAATTAAACTTGGGCTCGGGCTTGTTTCACATTACCAGCAACAACAATTGACTATTGTTTATTATTATTATTATTATTATTTTCTCTTCTTATGTTCCCATATGGTTTTCAATAGTTCATCATCATTATTATTATTATTAGACAAGAAGAGCAATTAATAAATAATATAAATATGCATATTATGGACATGAAAAAAAACACGTGTTAATTTGTTTTTTAATATCCATGTTGATGAGTAGAGGAAAAGAATAAGATAGTTATTAAGAAAGGAAGGAGATAATTATTAGAAAAGTAGCTAGATAATTAAGTTTTCATATGATCCTTTCACATTCCAATTAGTTGAAATTGAATTGTGAATGGACAACCCTATGAAAAGAGTATGCAAAATCAGCTTTGAGAAAATGTGTCAAGAGATGTTTATCAATTAATTAATTAAAAAAACTCCATGTCAAAAACAAAATATTTCTGAATAGTTTTTAAAGATTTTTTTAAATTAATTTTTTCTTTTCCCATTTTCCTTCCTAAAACTATGTATTTTGAAATTTAAAAAAAAAAAAATCCCCAACATTTTTTACAAAGATCACAAAATAGTGTCAAAGCTGCCAATGTACTAAAGTAGGTACCTAGATAACATGGTTTTGGGTAATATTTTCTCCCAAAAAAAGAAAAAGAAAAAAAAAGGGGGGGGTTGTGTCACACTATGGCCTTGCCATTTAACACTAAAAAGAATTATCTTAAGGCAAAAGAAGAATGATGGAAACTCAAATATTTCACCACACACAAATATAATCCTTTTAAAAGAAACCAAAATCCTTCAAGATATTATATATAACTCTATAATTACTAATCTCAAGTTTCAACACACACAAGCCAAAAAAAATATCATGTTTTCCAAAATCCTCATATCAAAAAAGATTAGACTTGCTTTACCTCGGGGCCAAAATCCCCGAAGCTACTACTATACTCTATAATGAAATCTAAACACAACAATATCCTTGCCTTTGGTAGGCAAGGCAGGCCAACAACAACAAAAAAAACCTTTTGTAAAAGTCACATTCCGAGTATGTCCTTCCCCCATTTATTTTTCCTTGTTTTTTTTGTTGTCATCAAGTGATGGAATTTGGACACGAAAGAAAAACAAATCAAAAATGCAACTACCCACAACTCTTTTTCCTTCATGACTTTTGAGGGAGTTGGGGTGGGGCATGGTGAGATTCAACAAGACGTTGTTGTCAAGAAAAGTCCACTCGTATTCCTTCTCTTAGTAATGTTTTTCTCCCCTTTGCTTGTTGTGGATCACCTTCCCTCCACTCCCCCTTTCCTCCCCACTCTTGAAGCTTTTGTTTGTTGTTGACTAACTAGCCATTTGGGTTTGTGAATTCCTTAGCTCTTCTTCTTCTTTCATCAATACTAGCCTATAGTGTGCTTCATCACTCACTCACACTCTCACACACACACACACACACACACTCTCTCTCTCTCTTTTCAAAAGCTTTCAAGTTTTTGTTGTGGGTGGCGGGGAAGAGTTACAAATCTTGAAGCACCCTTGAACAACTTTGCTTTTCTTTTTTGTTTTTGAGGCTTTGTGGGTGTGATGCTTTGTGAAGAAACTTGGCACCCTACTACTACCACTACTACTACCCATCATCATCATTGTCATCATCTTCTTCTTCTGCAAAAGATTTTCCAGACAGCAGCTTGAGTCTGATTTCATCATCATCATCATCATCATCATCAAGGAGGACAAGGAGGACAAGTTGTTGTTGGAGGACTTGTTCTTGTTCTTCTTGGAAGATATGTTGCTTTGAGATTTTGCATTTAAATCTTGTGACCCATTTATTGTATAGCTGCCACAGCAACTTCCCCTGAGAGTTTTACCGGTGACAGACGAGCTCCAAACTGTCAGTGACTGGCTCGCAGTCAGTCCTCTTTTCCTCCCTAGGGTGGTGAGTTTGAAACCCTCTTCTTCTTCTTCTTCTATTAAGATCTTTTGTCTTGTACCATACATAATGATCTCAAGTCTTTCTTCTTGTTGTTTGTCCTCCTGTTCCTCCTCCTCCCCACAAATATACAGAAACAGGAGTTGTTGTTATGGCTATACTCATCAGAACAAGAAATTAGTACTCAACATCAGCTAGATTGTTGACAGACATGTCTACTGAGGGAGGAGCATGTGGTGGTACTGTCTTTCACCCCAAGTCATGCCGGTGGTTTGATCTGGCAAAACTTCCTCTTCTGTGCCTGTCTGTTGGTCCATCCTTTGAGAATCCATTCTGAGGAGTTCTGAGTAATCCAGACAAAGAGAGCAGGGTTCGTCTTTTGAGTACAGCAGTTGGTAGCTTATTCAAGGTGAATTTCTAGCATGGTTAGCTGGAGTGTGCAAGAAGCACTGAGTCTTTGAATGTCTTTGAAAAACATCAACAGCAAAATTTCACAACAGATTCTGGTTGGAGCCATGCTGGCTAGATTACTGTTGGGATGGACGGATGGACAGTGTTGTTGCCAGTTGTCTGAATCCTTTCTTACAGTATTGTAGAAACCAGAACTTGGGTGGTTCCATTTACTTCTAGAATACATATATATATATCGTTTCAGGACAAGGTTTTGCTCTTTCCAATGGAGTTCAGGATGAGCTCTAGTAGGAGGTGTGAGGGTTAGGCTCTCTATGTCGAGCTCTTCTCTGCAAATGGGAATTTTTGCGGGGCTGGTGAGAAGATCCCCCTGTTGAGCATGAAATTTGGGTTAGTACATCTTGCTAAAGATACTGTCGGGTAGAGTAAGTGTATGATGGTAAACTGGCAAGGCAAAAGTGTCCTAGTGTCTTCATGAACCTGGAGGCTAGCTGTATCCTGTAAGTGGTTGTTGCAGTAGCTCCAACTGGCCCAATAAGCCTCATGAAACCAATGAAACAGTCGGCACTTGTGAAGTGTGAACGACCTGTCTCAAGCATGTCTCTTGCTCCACCTAAAAAAAGTGTGCTAGTGCATCATCTATTGCACCACTGTACAATCTTATGATCTGCATCTGCAATCATATAAGCAAACACCCATGTTTGCTAGACTTTGTTTATTTGTTGTCAAGCCTTAGACTTGCTGCTTCCTTAATGGTGTGGCGGCACCATCTGATCACAGCACACCCACCCTAGGGTTTTTGTTTTGGGTATAATGACAACAATAACAAAGAACAAACAATTGAGTGTTTGAATTTTGTTGTGTTTTTGGCAGATCTTGTAATCAAGAGTTTTGGGGGGAGTCGATTTCTTTCCAATTTGGATCTGGGAATTCATGATCAGGAATTTCACATGTAGATGAGCATGGGACGTTATGAATCAGAAAGGTTGAGCAATGCATTAGAGCAGGCGGAACAGACAGCATCAAAGAGTGAGACAATTGATGTTGACACGGTGTTGAAGATAGCTCGCCAGGAGATTCACTTTCCAGAATTGAAGGCAGTATGGCGAGACACACAAGAGGCGGTGAATGTTTCAGACTTGTTGTTCCCCTCTCGCAAAGTGGCAGCTTTGTTGATTGAGGATTCGGTGGAGCCACAGGCAGTGGGACATGCATTGGTACAGGCTGCGTTCAAAGGATGCTATCACTGTGTGCAAAGACTTTGTGAGATTCAAGTTGAGGGCCATCTGGTTGCCAGCTTCTTGACCGCCCGTTTTACAGCGTTTGCATTTCTCAAGGCTGCTGAAGCTGGTCATGTGGAGGTGGTACGGAGATTGCTGAAACCCACTGGGTTCATAGGCATTGCAATCATGGGCCATGTGTTGACCACCAAGTACGAACTTGATGCATACCCATATGTAAAAATACCACTTGCAGAAGCAAGTGATGATTGGTTCCAAAGACTGGCCTCTTGTAGAACAATGCTGCCTGCAGCTGCACCTTCGTTCCTATCTGGGTTCTGGGACTTGAAGGGGCGACGTGGCCCAGAGCTAGTACATGAAGCTGTCAGGGCAGCATATGGGACGTATTTTCTGTGGTGGGCTGCAGTTGTTGCTGCAGCAAATGGGCATGCAGAGGTCTTTAAGGAGCTTCTAAAGACGAGAGAAAGGGAAAACACTTGGTTGGCAGATAAGTTGCATGCTGGTGGACGGAAACATGGGTATAATGAAGAGGCGAGGAAGATAATTGCTGGCAGGGCACGAATTGACCAGCTGATGTATCAGCTTGTTGAGGAGTTGAGCACTCGACAGCACCATGATGCCATTCTGCACACGCTTTGGTCTCGCATACAGCGGGGTGGGCGTGAGTCCCCACGAGCTATGTCCACAAATGCCCAGATCATGGCACAGGCCAAAAATGGGCTTTGGGAGCTACAAGTCGACATGCCATTGCTGCTTATGCCGGTGGAGCAATGCTATGATGAAGATGAGCCTTTCCGACGCTACAAACAGCTCATTCAATTGTTCAGCCAGCGAGCCCGGGTCAACATCCAGCTTGTTGCAACTGTGGAGGCCATGCCCGACTTTCTTCAGGTTCAAAAAAAAACCTCCTCCTCCTCCTCACATCCTCTTCCTGAATCCTTCACTGCTCCTGAAACATGTACAACAATTCTTTTGTCATTTGCCATTGAGAGTCATCCATTCCTGTGTTCTTTTGTGTTTTCCTTCTCTCTCTTTCTGTTTTGCTTCTTCTGGTCTCATGACAGACATTGTGGAGATTTGAAACATTTGCAGGTGACGGTGTCTATCAAGCATGTGAGATTCAAAGTTGACAATTCACTATGGGATGAGCAGCGCATGGGTCATTTCCCAAGTCTTGTGTTCATTTCAGTGACACCGGAAACAACCGAAGGAACAGGTGTCACCATGTCAAAATCATCTGCCAACCCGACATTCAAGGTAGGGATAATGGAGCGTGTGCAAGTTGGTGCAGGCATAGGTACGCTAGCACAAGGAGCGAGAGGCACCTTAGGGGGTTCAGCCGGTGTAGGTGTGAGTACAACTGTGAAAAACACGCCATGGCGGTTTGAACAATTGCCCGTGCAGCAAGATCGAGGTGGCAGCTTTGTATGGACATTGCAAGCCATGAAAGGACAAGAGTTCAATCGGCTAAACCCACCACGCATGGCAGAATCAACATCCATTTGGCGGTTTGGTAAGCGGGTGCCTGCGCATCCACTTAGCCAACTTCCATTCACCAGTGAAGGCGGTGTCATCTTCAGCGGGAGCAGTTTTGATGACACCTTGATTTGGCGTTTGCCAAAGAAGATGGAAGGCACCAAATTGAAGTGGCGGATTGAGGGCCACATCCACTCCAGCTTCATTACCCAGCGTTATTGGGAAACACGGAAGTTGGTTTTCAATGGAAACTTGGATGAAAAGCTCATACCGTTGGTTGTCAAGGATAAGGATGGCGACAAAGGTGACAAAAAGGAGAAAAAGGACAAGGACAAGAAGGACAAGAAAAACAAAGATGAGGGTGAAGATGGAGAAGATGAGGAGGGGAAGGCTGAAAAGAAGAAGGACAAGAAGGACAAGAAGAGCAAAGATGAGGGTGAAGATGGAGAAGATGAGGAAGGGAAGGCAGAAAAGAAGAAGGACAAGAAGGAGAAGAAAAGCAAGGACGAGGGTGAAGATGGAGAAGATGAGGAAGGGAAGGTGGAAAAGAAGAAGGACAAGAAGGAGAAGAAAAGCAAGCACAAGGGTGAAGATGGAGAAGATGGGGAGGGGAAGGCCGAAAAGAAGAAGGACAAGAAGGAGAAGAAAAGCAAGGATGAGGGTGAAGATGGAGAAGACGGGGAGGGAAAGGTGGAAAAGAAGAAGGACAAGAAGGAGAAGAAAAGCAAGGATGATGGTGAAGATGGAGAAGATGGTGAGGAGAAAATGGAAAAAAAGAAGGAGAAGAAGGAGAAGAAAAGCAAGGAAGAAGATGAAGATGGAGAAGATGGGGAGGCGAAGGTGGAAAAGAAGGACAAGAAGGAGAAGAAAATCAAGGCTGATGGTGAAGATGGAGAAGATGGTGAGGAGAAAACAGAAAAGAAGAAGGATAAGAAGGAGAAGAAAAGCAAGGAAGTGGATGAACATGCAGAAGATGGTGAGGCCAAGGCAGCAAAGAAAAAAGATCACAAGGATGTGAAAACCAAAGATGACAGTGAGAAGGGAAATTCAGATGACGAGAGTGTGGAGAAGGCAAAGAAGAAGAAAGACAAGAAGGACAAGAAAAGCAAGGAAGAGGGTGCAGAATACATAGAAGTCGGTGTGGAGAAGAAGCCCAAGGAGAAAATGGAGAACAAGTTGCCACCAAATAGTGAAGTCCTTCATGTAGGTAGTAGAACTGATGTTGTCACAGAGGCTGAACAGATGTTAGACCTGTGTCAAGAAGAAATTCAAAAAAGTGTAAGGGAATTCCGGGAAAAGTTTGTCATGAAAGCACAACACAAGAGAGCAGTTTCCAACAGTGAACAAGGACCATCCAGACATCATTTTAGTGAAGCAGCAGCAGAAGAAGGTGCAAACTTACGAGAACAAGACCACCACCCAGAGCATCATGCCAAAATCACAAGTATCCAAAGCTTGCCACTTGTGCACCAAAGGAATGTGTCACAAGGACTTTCGGTGAGAACACGACCACGGCACTTATGACTCGGTACATAGACATCAACCCGACTTATGTGACATTTACCGTGTGTCAATTCAATCCCCTATGTACCATGTGTCTCTTTCCAAAGCTTCTTATTGTAACAATTCACAACCCAAACCAACAAACCCATCCATCAACAAAATGAATTGCATGTTCTCTTGTAGAGTTGTTTGTAGCTTGTTTGTTGGCTCTTATTCTGCAGATAAGCAAAAGAGCAAACTAGAGGTTTAACAATCTAGAACAACCTAGAGTTTAGGTGAAGTGTTTCTTTGAGGCTCAGCTGCATGGAAATGATGATGAAAACTCAGGTATTTGATTAGAGCCTTCATGATGTAGCTGACTGCAGTCAGTCTCGCACTATTTGTTTATATTTATTTTGTAGGAAGTGTAATTCTTCACAGTTGCCAGAGAGCAACAAACCCATTTAGACAAATTTGTCTTCTCTCATGTGCATGATGATAGTACCCATAGTCTGCAGTGCCAAAATTTGTGCTTCATTCATTTGGAACACACAATTTGATTTCAGGGTTTCAGGATTTCATTAAGCTTGGGTTTGATGGTTTTGACAAACTGAAGGGTTTAGGGTTTGGGGAACACAGATGATACCCATTTCATTCCAATATTTGTGATTCCTTCATTTGGAACAGGGAATTTGATTTCAGGATTTCATGAATTTCGTTGGGTTTCATGATTTTGACAAACTGAAGCGTTTAGGATTTAGGGTTTAGGGAGCACAGATGACACTCATTTCATGCCAGAATTTGTGATTCCTTCATTTGGAACAGGGAATTTGATTTTGGGATTTCATGACTTCTGGTTTTATGGTTTTATGACAAACTGAAGTGTTTAGGGTTTAGTGAACACAGCGAGTAGCTTTTTGGGATTGTGCAGTTCCTCACCCATGACTCCCTCCAACCCCATCAGCAGCATCATTGGCTGATTGGGTTTCTCTGTTGAGATGTTTTGCTCCTAACAAAGCTGACCTCTCTCTTCAGAATTCAACGTCTCTCTGCTTATACGATACAAGCTGATCAATGAATTGACATCAAAATAATTTGAGACAATACATATAACAGTCTAGAATTTGAAGGGAGAACTCCAGTAGGATGGCAATGAGCAGAAGAATTCAGCTCCAAAAAAAGAATCCAAGTGTAGTGCAAACATTAATCAAACTCATCATCACTTTTGATTGTAATGGTCAACACCTTCGGTACAACTTACTGAAAGACAAAAGTGCTTGTGGTTGGATCATAAGTTTGTAACAACTTATGTGATGCAACATTCTTTTGAAACGTATATGTGTATACCCTGTGATCTAATCAAGCATTTATTTCTTGGAGAGGTTGGGTCATTCAAATGTTGTGATCACTTGAAAACACAATTGCACTTATATAGTCTGTTTGTTGCATCATTAACACTCATAGATTATCTCCTTAGGGATGGTGATAATGCCAAAACACGTTTGCCCTCTCTTCGGTAAAAAGCATTTTTTGTAGCTTACAATGCATGTACCAACAATGTGGTTGCCAATGTATCTAGTAGGCACTTCCACGGAGGTCTTTTTTTTTTTTCTTTTGGTCACACCGTAGAGAATGATTTCAACCGTCAATAAAAATTAAGGTCTTGATTCTTCTCAAGAAATTGACCTAATTATGAAAGGAGGACACCTCATGTAGAAATTAGGGACCTTGATCCTCAAATACTCTATTCTTTGTTTGTCCTCAAAATGTGCAAGAGAGCTCAACAAAGCGTTTCTACCATTATGCAAAAGTTGCCAACTTTGAAACTTGCAACCCTCAAAAACACACACACACACACACACACACAATAACATCTTTGCAACTTCAAATTTTCAAGTTGTTGGCAAGATTGTTGCCACCCTAATTGTTTGAAAACCCAACAAACAAGGGGACAATAGATTGAGCAGTGTATAGAAGAATATCCCCTTAATATAATAAAGCTTTTATGCAAGGATATGTTATGAGCTCCGGATAGCTAGCACAAGAGGAGAGAATTTTGACTATAATCCACAATATTCGATTGCGATTTTATTATACACGGATTAGTTGATTATGATATTCTTGAAGGTATTCTTATTATCACTGCTATTTCTCAAGGATTTTTTTCATTTTCTCAACAAATAAATTTGAGAAAACCTTGTTTTTCTAGTCTAAATTCAACTAATTAATTTTGTGAATTTTTTGGGGGGGAATTTTTTGGCAAATTTCTGATATCACAAAATTGAAAAAAATAATTAAAATAAAAAAATAAAAATCCCCCTGAATCTTACCCTTTGTGGCTGGTAGTTTTCCTTGAAGATCTTACTTCAAGTATATCATCATCAAGGTCTCTTGACACCCTATGGTTTTCTCTTGGGTTCCCGGAACAAAAAAAATATAACCATGGTTCTCAAATTTTTGAAAGAATCAAAACAACCATCCCAAAAGAACCCGAAGTTTATTACCGAATTGTTCATGAAAACCGCCGGTTCTTTGAGGTTTATGAAATACCCAGAACTGATGGTTCTTTAATTCTGATGAATTTTTTTTTCCAACTTGTTTTGGGAACCAACGGTTCTCTATTTCCAAATTATTTCAAAAACACTACATTAGAAATGATTTATTATTATTATTATTTTTATTTTTTTTGTACAGGAGTAGGCCGTGATGACTCAACATTCACATGGGTGAGATGAACTCGGTCTTTAAATTATTTCGTGAAAGAAATTGATGGTTTTAGGGTTGTTTGTATTTTTTTATTTTCAAAAAAAAAAAAAAAACTTAAGAACCTTGATTATATACGAGAATTGGGTCCTTTGGTTTTGGTGGACCGCAGTTATGAGTCCTAAGAGCCGCCCTGATAACCGTCAGGGGTTGGTTCACGGTTCTAATAATCGCACAACATTGGCCTAATAGTTAGCGCCAATCTTGGGGCGGTTCTTTGAATCTTTAATGAATCACGGGGGTTCCGATTCTTTTTGAGGCAAAATTTTTGATTAAATCAAAGAATGGTCGATCATGATAGTTGTTTCAAAAACCCCGAAAGACTCTGTTCCTTTGATTTTCTTTCACAACCTATGGCACCCCCCAAATGTCTTCATACCCGGTTGATAACCGGCATGCCTCCGTCCAGAACCTCCCAACAACACTGGCTAGCTAGTTAGCACTTATCATCCATTTTTTACTAGAGTATAGTAGCTTAAGGGATTTTTATAGGCCCCTACTAGGTGGTAATAAATAATAGGTCTATTTTTTTAATATGAGGATTTTTTTTTTGAAAGATGATATATTTTGGCTTGTGTTGAAACATGAGAAATTTAGTTACAAAGTTATAATAATATCTTGAAGGATTTTGGTTTTTTTACAAGAGGATTTTTTTTTGGTGAAGATTAGGTTGAATATTTTTGCATTGGTGAAATATTTTTGAGCTTCCATACTTCTTCTTTTTTGGCCTTAAGATGATGATATTTTTTTAATGTAAAAATGGCAATTAGCTGACAAATATGACACACCCCCTTTTTTTTCTTTTTTCTTTTTTCTTTTTTCGTTTTTTTTAAAAAACATTTTAAAAATTTAAAAATTATAGTTTTGGATGGATTTTCAAAAGAGGTTGGCTACAAGACTTTTTTTGGGGTGTTAAGTCTTTTGTTTGGACTTCCATCCTTTCTCTTTTTTTTTTTTTTCTTTTTTTTTGGTCTTCTCTTGTTCACTTGTCAGGTGTTTGTTTTTCTTTATTTATTATTTTATTTTATTTTTTTTTATTATATATTATTTTAGGCACATGCTCTTTGCTTTTTGCTTGCACATTCACACTCAGATTTTGCAGATTTTTTTTACTCACTAGGCTATAACAGATTTTGGGTTTTTCCTCTTTTTTGCACCAAGTGTCACAGTTTTACACTAATGTCAAACTATGTTATATATATTAACTAGTGTTGGGTGGTTCTTTTTTTTTTTTTTTTTATTTTTTTTTTAGTTTTTTTTTTTATTACCCGTTTTTTTTAATTTTTTTTTTTAACTATAAGTTTTTGGTTTTGTTTTTTTTTTAATTTTTAAAAATCATACCTGGTTTTTT
>Ga0116231_10012643_pt1 | contig 12286 bp, 12 predicted proteins | sample S1TSphgellanicum_2_FD_89695 | JGI IMG/M metagenome (GOLD analysis project Ga0116231, IMG submission 89695) | Host-associated microbial communities from peat moss isolated from Minnesota, USA - S1T2_Fd - Sphagnum magellanicum MG | ecosystem: Host-associated > Plants > Peat moss > Unclassified... | reverse complement strand
TTCATCCACAGCAACAACCATTACGGTCAGTGCGCCGTAAACGCAATAACCCCGAAAAAAAAGAGGGACTGGGGGGGGCCCCGCCCCCCCCTAGTTTCTCTCCCCCCCCCCCCCCCCCCCCCCCCCCCCCCCCAATTGAGATCTCAAAACGAGGGACCATTCAGTTTCGGACTGAGCTTGCAGTCTTCCCCCATTGAAAGCCCAAAACGAGGGGCCAAGAAACTTGGGACCAAGCTTCCTTTACTTCTCCCATTGAGATCCCCAAACGAGGAGCCAATCACTTTGGGACTGAGCTTGCGTAGTCTTCCCCCATTCACATTCCCAAATGAGGGGCCAACCAGTTTGGGACCAAGCTTGCTTGTCTTCCCCCATTGAGATCCCCAAACTAGGGGCCAACCAGTTTGGCACGTCAAGCCAACAGCCACCAGCACACCATGAGGGATGGATGATGGATGGGATATGAAACACTTGTCCATTAGGTTTTGAGTTTCCTAGCTAACCATGGTGGTTAAGTCACCTTGGTTACTACTTTAAATCCCAGACCACACACACTTTCTTTCCCCTATATTTTAAGAACCCAATTTACCCACATTAAAAAAAGCAATGATAAACGAATGAAAGTTAATGATATCCATCCACACTAAGGAGCTATCAAAATGTTCACCTTTTGTGCAAAAAACATTTATGGGCTACATAAGGTACCCTCCAATTATTACACTAGAAAACCCTTGCAAAGTATTCACAAATCTGTGGAATTTGTTTAGTGAATTTTACAACCAAAGAAATCCTCTATAGTAGTCTTATGGTTTGTAGAGAATGGAGATTTTATAGATGTTGCCTTTGATTTTAAAAGTGGAAGTTAATATAGATATCTGTACACTCTCACAAAAGGGAGTGAGAACAACCAGTTTTGGCATAATAACCCATCAAATGGGGTGAGAACAGCCAGTTTCAGCATAATAATGCATCAAACGCATAATTGAAACGCATGATTGAAATTGAAAATTTTACAAAACAAAATAACTGGGACCCAAACTGAGTTTCATCTTGTCTTTTTCTTTTTCCTCAGCACCTCCACTGCTGCTACATATATTTTCACTGCTCTTACCCACACAATTACTAGAATTAGTCTCAAACCTTGTGTGTTAAATGCTGAGTTTCAGGATTTCATTACTTTGCCAAGACCAACTGAAAGACGGGACAGTTGGTGAAAGCAGGCCCAAAGAGAAGGTGAAGACAGGGTGATTTTACGGATAACTCTAATGTAAATTTTTAAAAATTAGATTTGTTCGATTATAGATTGATAAATAGTTTTAAACATATTCCTCAAGCTTTTCTTTAAGTTTTTTTTTTGTGTTGGGACAAGTAATTTTCTCCTAATTGCATTTTTGGTTTTTCCAACTCCTTTTGCAATAAGAATTCACCAAGGTGAACACTATAGCTACAAGAACAAACCATATAATTGAACCTTACTTTAAATATTGTATAAGACTACCTCCTCTCTTAAACGTGGAAACACCATACACATTATTCATAAAGAAATGCAAACACTTGACAACCCATCCATGTTACAAAGTGTCAAGAGTGTCCATCAATTTTTTGAAAATGAAACTTTACATATTATAAGATGACCTCCACTAATATTAAAATATTCTTAACATGTGCATCATATAGATATTGAATGTTGTAGAAAGTTGGGTTGGGCTTGGTTCTATCCTTCTATTTAATTTTATGAAACGCAAAAACAGATAAGATTTTAATATGAGTATAGATATACATAAATGTTTTGTGTGATTTCTTGAATCCAAGGCTTTCAACCATTCACAATCAAAAGCTACAAGGTTCTTATAGATGAATAATGGTTGATTTTGGTTGATTAGATTTTAACATCGTGCTTTTCTAAAATATAAGGAATTTGAATGGGTTTAAGTGTTTATAAAAAATTGTAAATAAAATCAATTCATTGCAAAATGTATGTTGTTGAGTTCCTAAACCCTCTATCACAACATTTTAACATTAAATAGAGAGGTAACTTGATGTATGTTGAGTTCCTAAATTCTATATTATGGATACACACATCTCACATTTAACATTATGCAAATGGGCAAAATCTTTGCACTTGAATAATCAAATCTAGATCCAAATGAAAATATAAACATTCAAATTATCAATGTTCAAAAAACTTATTTTTTCACTTCTAATTTTCTTTTCACAACCCATATGTGAATGTTGATCTCTAGTGAATACTTGCAATCTTGGGAAAGCTCAAATTATTAACAACTTATGCACAAGGTGACATCCTTCGGAGTGCACAATGTTTATGTGTTAGGTCATTCTTGTTGAATGATACATTTACCCTATGTGGATTGAAACACCACATAGCAATATCACCAAAAAAAGGCTAATGAAACTAACTATGTACATCATGAATGGAAATGAAATGCTATTTATAATAAAGTTTTTGAACAAATGAGTTGAATCCTTGTTGCGGTCAATTGAAGTTAACATCTAGTTGGTGTGCTCACACTAACCTTGAACTAGGTTTTATGAAAACACATGCATTAATAAACAACTAACTTTGTAGCATAAATACTTGGTCATTTTAATGAATATATGCTTGTTAGTAAAATATGTTCATAACTACTACAAATTTATCAATATTTATGATTATTTTTTTTTTTTGATGTGGAAATAATACTATAACAAAGAACCATATGTTTCAAATTTGACCAAAAAAAAAACTAACAACCATCAACAAGCATGAAAAGGCGAAACCCCATCCTCAAAGAAAAAAGAAAATCAAATCATAAAACATAGTCAATGAATGATTTGAACAACATTTCTCATACAAATGTTCAAGGACCTTTAAGAATATTTAAAATATCTTTTCACTATAACATGACTATGTTCATAAGTACCCACCCACCCACCCGAAGGAAAAAAAACATATATTCTTTAGTTTGCATAAAATGTTAGGAATGGTTTCTTTCACGACGACAACCAATTGTCAAAATGATGGCAATGAAAAATAACATCTACAATTGAAGCAACTAAGAAAATTGTCCAACTCATAACAACAAATTTGTAGATAGTTTTGCATGCCATGAACCTCAATAGGTTTTAATCTTTTCACATGGCTTAGAAAAAAGAGTATATGAATCACACGTTTTCTTTTTGACCAAGAACTAAATGTGAGTTCAAAAGATTGATGCACTATTGACTAGATGTAACCTTTTATTACACTAAATGCAAGTCTTTATGTTACTAGTAAAAAGAAAATTATTGAATATGTGATTGAATTTTTCTAGTTCTTATGGTAATTTAATAATCTTACATTATTATTAGGAGGTTGGAGTGAATAAAAAAATTATTACCTCCATTGTTGAACATTAGGTAGGAGTTATGTTCATTATTTTAACTAGTGTTTTAGAAGGATGAATTAGGTGCTCCAAGTTTAACCATTGAGATAAGATATTGTGTTTAATTAAGAGGGTTTAAGGTAGTACGGAATGCAAAATTTTGAAACATTTCCAAAATTTGAGAATTTTTTTTTCCACAATTTCCAAAAAAACCTGAAAAAAATTCATGCCAAATATCACATTGCCTTTTCAAGTTTGAAATATTCAAATTACTTTTTTAAGTATATTTTATTTACTTTTTGAATTGTCAATTTTTTAAGAAATTACAAATGATGGAAAATTTATAAATCCATCTCATTATGTTAGAGGTTTAAAGTCTAGGGAGCAAACCAAAAAAAGTTGTGTAAATTTATTGTCGAATTTTTTCTTAATTCTTTTTTTATTGTTGATGTTAATTTTTGCAAAATAAAATAATTTTCAACACCTAAATGCCAAACTTGAAAAACTACTTCAGTACTTTTGAATGGAATGATAAAAAAGACCTCATTTTCATTCACACTTCTCCACAATGAGGTGCAAGGAAGGCTTGCATCAATGGAATGATGAGAATGGTATTCATTGCTGACAATTTATCGTGCTGACATGAAAAATAAATCTTAATGTCCCACCATCATCATACCCAAGAGTATCTGAAAAGAACGACTATTTGGAAGGTGGTCATGGTCATGCAAATGAAGAGAGGATAATATTCTCCTCTCCATTGACATGGAAATACATCAGATTTGGTTTCCCATCACAAAACTGGGTGTTACAACTTTACTCTTGATTACACATTCTTGATTTATGATCACTTAATCTTGTTGCCATTTCAGCACTGTTGTAAGAATTACATGGTGAACATCATTCATATCACGTATGTGATATGTACATCTACTACTGAATTCTTGTATCAACCAGAAAGGGAGAAACAAAACTTTAGTGTGCAAATAGTTCAGAGTCCCAAGTTTGCACCTCAAATCTGAAACCCCTTATATTTTGGCAAACAAGTCTCTACACTTCTCATGCCCGAGGCAGTTCAGTTCTTCAACTGTCACGACCGCAGCAGCATCTCTCTCTTCAGAAGTGTGAACAGATTCAGAGAACTCACATCAAAAGTGCAGAAATGCCAGCTCCAAAACTTATGCCTCAAAAAACCAGCAAGCAAGTGTTGTTGCAAATTTTGGCCTTGTAAATGGGTTTAATCAACCAGGGTTGCATTGTGCGGCTTGATACCTTAGAGCAGGTGCAGTTGATCAACTTTGACAATCCATCTCCTGATGTCACTCTCCACTAATAGTGTGGAATGTCGAATGGGTTTGCTGCATACTATTAACCAATTTTATTCATCAAATTATCTTATTCAGTCACCTCACAGGTTTTTGGAAGTCGGAAGACATCTGAGACTTTGGTATAGGTTGCTGCTCTGCTCAAGAAATTCAGTTGCATTTGTTCCAATCCTAGTGGCCCAAGTTTTCTGATTTGATTTGTTTGAAACTGATGCCACTAGAGGGTGGTTAATCATTAATGTTTTGGTTGGATGTTGATCCAGCAGGAGATGCTCATCAAGTGTGAAGGATAAGAAACAGCTTTAGAAGAGGACCATGGAGATTTGAGGAAAGAAAAAGAAGAGATCATGTTTTGGGTTTCAGCGTCAGTCTTGGGACATCATTTGTTCAGTTTTCAGGAACTCTGTGCAACAAAACTTTCCTCCATTTTGAGCGGAGATTGAAGTCCAAGAGAGAGTAGTTTCATTCAAAGCCAAAATATAATGGCTATAATATTGGAACAAAAACGTTGGCATGGATTTACAGGAACCTGCAAGCTGTCATACTTAGATCTAGTAACTAACATTTCAAGGGCTCTTATAAGTAGTAAAAGAAATTTCGGACCAGGCTTCTTATCCTTCTTCCCATCTCTTTCCCCTCTCCCCCCTCCAGCAAAATGTCATCTTGTTGATGAGGCAGAAACCCAAGCTTGGCACACTGAACGTTGTGTATCCCTTTTATTTCATTCCCATTTGAGACGAGAGCACAGAAAAGAGTAAATCAGAACAGGTCAACACAGTGAGACTCTGTGAAGGTGTTTTCCTCAATTTCCGATTCTTGCCTTTTTGTTAGAAGGATTTATCATCTTCAGCAATTCGTCAGGAACAACCTGCCCTGCATCTGTCAACACCTCAACCAGCTCCTGAGCTCGCGCCTGCAAAGCAAAGAGGTTTTCAACTTTCATTCCTTTTTTTCACATGTAGCTTCACTTATCTACAACCCAAAAGAAAGTCATTGACAATTCATATCCAAATGGATACCCACCTGATAAGCTGGAGTGAAAAACGTGTGCACAATGCCCTTCCTCCCAGTTTTGCCACTTTGATTTAATCGAACAGCATAGTCCTCAGCAGTATATGGGTAGCTATAGTTGATAACATAATCCACATTTGGAATTACAAGGCCTCGCACTGCCACATCTGTTGCAACCTGCAAAAAGGAAGACATGAAGAAATTCCTTAAGAGACTAGTGGGGAATGCATATGTACTGAGAAGAATACATTTGAATCTGACCCATACACACTTGCAGATGCCAAAACCCAGAAGGAGAAAAACCTCCAAATGTTTCTGAGGATGCCTTGAAACCCATACCAAGATGGAGCATTTGCCATCCGTGAAAGACTTGACAACGTGTTTTCGTTCAGTCTTCATTATTCCACCATGCACTGCTGCGACTTTCCACCCTCTGCATTGCATCAGACATAGTAGTAAAGGTGAAGAACATACACAGAACACAAAAGCAGTACAGATCTACAAGAGAAAATGGATCAGCATGAATAACAACACAAAGAAACACAGATACACAACCTGGCAAGGAGTTGTGATTGATGCCAGATGACAGCATGTTCAACAGAGCTAAACAAACTAGTTTACCCCTTAATTCAGCTATTCTCCATGAAGTCCATTGGTATTACACTTGAAGTTATGTACCTTTGTCGAAGCAGACTCTCAACATGAAGAGCCTCCTCTTTGTAGAGGGCAAAGACCACTACACAATTCCTGAAATATCAACGCCGACATCAATCATCTAAGTTGGAATATCAATGCACTATTGAGGAATCAAAGTCATGAGATGTCATACATTTTTGACAATAAAACAAGGACCTAAGAATGAAGATTCCTCCTATAATGTGCCTGTTCTGTACATGAATATTGCAAATTGTTGGGGAGGGCTAGAATTTATCACTTTTTGCTCTTCTGGAAAGTGTGCAGCAGTGAAGTTAGTCGTGCATCTCTTGCAGCTTCCTCCAACACCTGCCCCCATAAAGCACTTTTGACTCAGCCTTCCTTGTGAGACTGCACACTACTGTCTGCAAAGACAGAATTCTCCAATTGGTTGTATCCATATCAACCCTGAACAGTCAGGTCACAACTTCTCAATTGACAAAATGTACAAAAGAATACCTCAACAATCTGAATGACACCCTCTTGGTTTTGTAGTTCTTGTGAGCCCACTTGTTCCTCAACAATGATCTGCATTAACAGAAAAATGAAATATAACTCAGCCAGCAGGGGGCAAGGAAATCATTTGTGTATCCAGCTTCAACATGTGGTCAGTGATCTGAAAAAAACTGGACAAGCCTTCCACCAAACAGATGGAACCAACATAAGAAATGAATGTGCTGCCTCTGAAAAAGAAGCCATGATCTTCCCACCTGGAGATGAAAAGAAGACAATTGTCCCCAAAGCCTTCAACTTCACATTATTGTAAATAGAAGATCAAACCTCCAGCAGGAAACTAAGATTATACTCTTCATGAAAGGTAGAGATACCTTGATATGCTTCGAATTTGGCATGAAATCCTTCATCAGCTGCTCAAGTTCAGGTTGCCAACTTGAAGCAAAAACCGCTGTTTGCCGGCCTGGATGTAGAACAAGTGATATATAACTCACTATCAGAAGAGGATTCCAAGACTTTCTCCCATTTTGCAGCAAAGCCAGTTTGGGGAACTGGCCTCGGCACAATTAGAAAGCAACCTCTGCATCAGACCGCAGTTGAAGTGGATTACTGTGATATATTCCAAGATCAATTGGGTACAAAGAGAGGTATCACATACTTCTTGGGATTTGTTCAAGCAATTCCTGCATTGCTGCCTTGTCATCAAGCATGCAATCTGCCCCATCCAACACCTTGACATCCACACACATACAACAATGCATAATTTTATATCTGGAATGAAACAAATGTCTTCTTGATACCAGATGGATGATCATTGATGTGTTCCAAGAGGATTTTTCCTATTGGGTTAGAAAGCAAGAAAAAGAAATGATGATTGTATTACAATAAGATGTGTCTTGGGTGGACAAGCATCACTTACAAGAAATGATACAAGAGCCAGAGAGCAGCTACCATTCTCCAGCATCTGTTGTAAGCCACCAGGTGTTGCCACAACAATAGCCTACATGCACCAGAACCAAAGTAGACAGTTTCTGTCAGTTCTCTAGTATGGAATGAACAAACGATCCCAATGACATATGTAACTTTGTCACTGGAAAATCCAGCACTTGCTCAATCCTCAAGTGTTGTTGACTTGAAGAGCTTTGCAGTCTCCAGCTGAACTTATGAAACATAACCACCCTCATAGCAACGAAGAGATAAAACATGTGGCTCTTCTAAATAAAAAAGAAAACTCACAACTCCAGACTTTGGTGTATTCCTCTTGGATGTGTCCAGAGGGTCTCCGTTTGCACTTGCAATTTTAACCCGCAAAGAGCTGAACCACTCCTCCAAAGAGTTTACAATCTGCATTTCAAAATAAACAACGGAATTCACATTTCGAAGCTTTGGAACACAACACTCCACAAATGATGTTTTTGAAAGCACTGACAAGGTCACAAAGGAGATGAGACAGAGCTCTACCTGCTGTGCATGGTCTGCAGATGAAGAAAGCACAAGGCACAGAGGTGATGGTCGCTTGCGCACATAGCTCTTCCTCTTCTTCAGGACATGCACTAGTGCAGGAACTCCATATGCCAATGCTTGTCCTGCACCACATGCAGAGCCATGAGATCCAAGACCTGCAATGCTTATTCAAACCCAGAATAGGAGTGAAGAAGGACACCGAAAGCTTACCAGCACCTTGTTCAGCAATGCCAATGACATCATTGCCCCTCAGCAAAACAGGCAAGACGTTAGCCTGCAGAGGTGTTGGCTTCCCAAGCTTTCTGCAGCAATCCAAGACCTTTGCTGGAATCTCTGCATCCTGAAAAGATTTCAATGGCTCAAGAGGAGACTCATCACCATCATACCCCAAAACATCTACCTTTACAGATACAATATCTGTGTCTGAGGATGCTTTCTCTTCAGGGCTTCTATAAGCACCTGATAGCAGCTCAGATGGATTTGTCACAGGCGTTCCTTGGTAAGATCCCACTGGATTAACTGAGCCCCTCTCCAAAACCTCTTTGCAAATCTGAGTCTTTTCTATGCTGCTAGGAGACAAAGATACATTTCCACTCTCCCTCCTCCCTCGCTTTTGCCCTCTTTGTGTTGATGTTGTCTCACTCTGCACGATCTGCTGCACGCCTGCATTGAGCTCTGCACTGGTAATGTCATGATCAGAGCTTGGATTTGCAGCCTCTGCTGCATTGCAACCAAGCACAAGTTCTGACACCACAACAATGTCCTGTTTTCTCAAACTTGTGGGTACTTTCTTTGCTGCTGTCTTTTTGTCATTTGACAGCTTCTTAGAGGCCTTCTGTGTTCGCAGCAACTTGTCACTGCTACAATCCCGCAACAATTCCCCACACTGATGGGTAGTAGTCAGGTTCTCACCACCAGGATTTCCAGATATGAGACAGCAATCTTCATATGCATTTGATGACTCACAACTTCTGGTGTGAACTTTCTCAATCTTCTTCACAGCAAGCTGCTGCATTGTCAAGAGATTCACAGAATGAATCATTGATTCATATGCAATCGATGATTCAAGCTTTCGATTCTTGCTGCTACTGTTGTCTCCTTCAGCACTGCCACAACCATTTGAAACTTTGAGAACTCCAGCCACAGGCTTGTGAGTTTTCTTTCTCGTCTCTTGTTGATCTCTTTTTTTCACTGCTGTAGCACATGGTGTGCTGGTCGGTTTGCTTCTGCTAGTCAGCTTTGCAGTGGATTTATCATTGTCTTCTGCATAGTTAATCACTTTCTTTGCACCTCTGGAGCCATTTCTTCGCACACATGATGTCCAGGGTGGCTGCTGTGAATCTTTCAGCTGCTGCTGTTGCTTTTGCTTTGGAGAAGGACTTACCAGGTTTTCACGGCATCCAGTCTCTTCCTCCTTTGGGACCCTAATCCTTTCGGGAATGGATTCAGCTTCTTGCTTTCCCTCCTGTTTCTTACATGCTGTCTTCAGCTTAGCCTGCTGCTGTGAATCCTTCGCTGCTGCTGCCGGTTTTGTTTTGACTGCTGCCTGCTTCATCGCCAACTCCCTACTCACAGACCTGGCTATGGATGCATGGCCGAGCTTTCCCCGCTCGTCTTTCGATTGTGTTCGATCATCCCTCCTCTTTCTCGGTGGAGTCTTTTTCTGTGGTGTGCAGCAATCTTTCTGACCATGGCTTGCTCTCCTCTTCCCTGCCGACTCTTGGACAAGTCTCCTTCCAGTAGTTGGAGTGACCATGTTGTGGTTCATTGTTTCTGTCTTGTTGTTTGCATAGTTTGGAGCTTTGAGGTTCGGTGTTGCGATGCAAAGATCACTCCGGCTCCTAGCTCTTGTCCTTGAGCTCCTCGTCACAGAACCCTTTTCCCCTTCTAAGCTTCCCGGCTTCTTCGACAGCACCTGGAAATCTCTTCCTTTCCTTAACAAGGCGGCTCCTGCATCCTTCTTCACTGCGCCGTCGTCGTCTCCGCTTCCCTTTCTGCTTGTCCTTTGATTCGCGGCGACCGCTCCTGCCGCTGGTCTAGGCGGTCTGCCACGGGTCGGAGTCGTCCTCAACACCGTCGTATTTGTAACGTCCACAAGAGGCTCCCTTACAGCTGCTTGCTTTCCCTGCCTCTTCTTCTCAGCACGAGTCACTTCTGGAGACTCCTCAGAGACGGACACAACGGAGATTTTTCTTGAGCTTCTTGTCCGCGCTATGGTCCCCATTTCCGAAATCCAACTAAGAACGGCTTCTTTTCAAGTTATTTGTTTGCTATTTCCTACACATTCTCTCTCTCATACATAAGCCTGCAAAACAATGCCCCCAGACCGATGCTTGACATACATATCGCCCAACACCTTCTCTTCACATAGCGCATGACACATTGCCAGAGCTATCCGATGACGAATCACAAGAGAGCGTCATGGACAGCGATCGACATCCTGGAAGAAGCTACAAGACTCTTTCCTTCTTCTTCTTCTTCTTCTTCATTCATGCTCTTCTCCAAACCTCTTCTTCTGACACACACACCACCCTCCCATCCTCTTTCCTCTCCTCCGGCCCCCCCACAACTGCGATTTTTTAATTTTCCAAACTTCTAGCTCCACAATTTCCGCAATCCAAATCCCTGCACTCACTCCGCACCGATTCTGCTCAAACAAGAAAGAATCGCGTCTCCCGACGACACCATTTGCTTTCTCTCCTCTTCTCTCGCGCGCGCTCTCTCCCTTCTCTCGCGCGATCTCTCTCCTCTCCTCTCCTCCCCTCTCCTCCGCTCCGCCGCGCTCTATCTGCCAAAGAACCAGCGTCCTATCTACAGAAACGTAGATTAGCAAATCTACAGAAGTCGTAGATCTACCAGCATAGACGATTCACGTCACAGGGAAGATATTCCTACCAGAATCTACAAGGTTTGGGAAAGAGATTTGGACCGTTAGATCTGAGACTGATTCAAATGAGACCATCGATGTCGGGATTGTCGTTGAAATGTAAATTCGCGTAACGGTCAGTGGTGGGTCCTTGTTGGGGGCGAGGGGGGACGACGTTCTAGGTTCTAACTATTACGCGTTCCGGGTCCATAGAGAAGAGGATTCTAAGTACAGTGTACGAGAATTGGCGGAATCGGCGCTTCATGAGGGCGCGTTCCGTCTCCGGAATCTTCACCAAATCAGTAATAAGTGGGTATTCTCTCAGACGTCACTTAGGGTTCTTGCCAATAATTTTAATAATTTTAATGATTTTAAATTTTTTTTGTTGTTTTTTGAGTTATTACACTTCCACTTTGTTGTTTACATATAGGAAAAAATATATTGTTTTTTAAAAAACTTGCAGAATTATTTTTTTTGATTTAATTTGTTCATTCTTTTAAATAATTCGCTTTTACTATTTACAAAGAGATGGATACTTATATTTGTACACAAAAGTTATATTGAACTAAGTTTTAATAATAAATCAAATTAAGAATTATCACTATTTCAATCGGATAGATGATCTACATAAAGTACTTGAATTTAGTTTTATGTTTTTAATAAAATGCTTGAATTTCTAACAAATTAAACAAATTATCAATTATAAATTACAAGTTCCTTTTAAATGAAAGTATCGAATGACATTACATTCAATTTGAATTGAATTACATGCAAATTCAAATTGATTTGAATTGAACTCAAATTCTTAAATCGAATTGAATTGAATTCAAATTCAGTTGAAAATTAAAGGAATGCAAATTGGTGTAGAAGTTATTGAAAGTCTATTTGTTGTTTCCATCATTCATACTAGTGTGAACCTGGTGCATAATGCACCCGTCGAGTTTCCCCTCGCCCGGTCCTTCCCCACCTGTGCCCCCCCTGGCCCGTGCTGGGCCCCTCGCTCGATCCTTCCCCGCCCGTGCTGGCCCCCCTCGTTAGTTGGGTAATAATTGTCACAGAAAACAAAACCCATCAAAAAAAAAAAAACAAAGGTCCGGGCACCAAGTGTGACACCG
>Ga0116231_10012642_pt1 | contig 12288 bp, 8 predicted proteins | sample S1TSphgellanicum_2_FD_89695 | JGI IMG/M metagenome (GOLD analysis project Ga0116231, IMG submission 89695) | Host-associated microbial communities from peat moss isolated from Minnesota, USA - S1T2_Fd - Sphagnum magellanicum MG | ecosystem: Host-associated > Plants > Peat moss > Unclassified... | reverse complement strand
GATCTCGTCTTGGGCGATCGGTTCGGGGCGGCGGCCGCGCCGGCCATCTCGCGCCGCGTGGAGACAGAGCTCAAGGCCCTCGGCTATCGCGTGGCGCGCAACAGTCCCTATGCGGGCGGCTATACGACCGAACACTATGGAAAACCGGCGGCAAAGGTGCATGCCCTGCAGATCGAGGTGAGCCGGGCGCTCTATCTTGACGAGGCGACCCTCAAGCCGACGCCCATGTTCGCAAGGCTGAAAGCCAATCTGGGTCGGCTGATCGCCCGCCTCGGCGCGACGCCATGGTCCAGCCTGTGACAGGACCGCCTGACGCTTAAATGTGTCGCGCCCCTCGCGGTTTCCCGCCGGAAATCGCCCGTTTTTCTGTCAAGAACCCGCGTCGCGAAAAAAAAGGCCGCGCGCCTTTTGCAGGCGCACGGCCAGTTCATTAGGGAGGAAACGCCCAGGAAGGGCAGATGCGTCAGAGACGCGTCGATATTGAAGTTAGGGTGCAGCGCACAATTTGGCAAGGGAAAAAAGATTCGCCCCAACGAAATAAATTCGGAACGATCATAATCATTAATAAGAATCATTGATTTAGGTTCGCTTGCGGATCGCTGTCGCCCATGGTGCGCCGCAACTATTCCCTCCCGCGCCATTCTCCGCTATGACCTCGCATCAGGGCGTCGCCGGTCTGGCTTCGAACCCGTCGATCCCCTATAGGCTAGCGGCCTTCCTCACCGGGCGCGTCCCGGTCCCCCGGACACTTAACTGACCATGTCTTTGCGAAACATCGCCATCATTGCTCACGTCGATCACGGCAAGACCACGCTGGTGGATCAGATGCTGGCGCAGTCCGGGGTCTTCCGCGCCAACGAGGCCCACGCAGAGCGGGCCATGGACTCCAATGATCAGGAGCGCGAGCGGGGAATCACCATCCTCGCCAAGGCCACCTCGGTTCTGTGGGACGGCGCGGCGGGCGAGACGCGCATCAACATCATCGACACCCCCGGCCATGCCGACTTCGGCGGCGAGGTGGAGCGGATCCTGGGCATGGTGGATGGATGCCTGCTGCTGGTGGACGCCGAGGAAGGGGTCATGCCGCAGACCAAGTTCGTGCTCGGCAAGGCCCTGAAGCTCGGCCTGCGGCCCATCGTGGTGCTCAATAAGGTGGATCGGGCCAATGCCGACCCTGACAATGTCTTGGGCGAGGCCTTCGATCTCTTCGCCGCCATGGGCGCGACCGACGAACAACTGGATTTTCCGCACCTCTATGCCAGCGGCAAGCAGGGCTGGGCGGTGGTCGACCTGAAGGACGAAAAGAAGGATCTGGGCCCCTTGTTCGACAAGATCGTCGAGCATGTGCCCGCCCCGGCCGCCGAGGCCCACGTGGATAAGCCGGCGCAGCTCCTGGCCGTCCTGATCGAATCCGATCCCTTTCTGGGGCGGCTTCTCACGGGACGGGTGGAGTCGGGCCGCTTCACGCCGGGCATGGCGATCCGCGCTCTCTCGCGCGAGGGCGTGGAGATCGAGCGCGGGCGGGTGAGCAAGCTACTCGCCTTCCGCGGACTCAAGCGCCAACCCATCGAAGAGGCGCTGGCCGGAGACATCGTGGCCATCGCGGGCCTCACCAAGGCCACGGTGGCCGACACCCTGGGGGCCATGGACGCCGAGGGCGCCCTCCCCGCCCAGCCCATCGATCCGCCCACCATCGCCATCACCGTCTCGGTGAATGACAGTCCGCTCGCCGGGCGGGACGGGGACAAGGTGCAGAGCCGGGTGATCCGTGATCGTCTGCTGCGCGAGGCCGAGGCCAATGTGGCGGTGAAGGTCGCCGAGACCGCCGAGAAGGACGCCTATGAGGTGGCCGGTCGGGGCGAGCTACAGCTGGGCGTTCTCATCGAATCCATGCGCCGGGAAGGCTTCGAGGTCTCGATCAGCCGCCCGCGCGTGGTGTTCAAAACCGACCCCGACACCGGCCAGCGCCTGGAGCCCATCGAGGAAGTGATCATCGATGTGGACGAGGACTTCAGCGGCGTGGTGATCGAGAAGCTCTCGGCCCGCAAGGCCGAGCTGAAGGACATGGGCCCCTCCGGCACGGGCAAGACCCGCATCGCGCTGATGGCTCCGTCCCGCGCCCTGATCGGCTATCAGGGCGAGTTCCTCACCGACACGCGCGGCTCGGGCGTGCTGAACCGCGTCTTCTCCCACTATGAGCCCTACAAGGGCGCCATCGAAGGGCGCCGCAACGGCGTCCTGATCTCCAATTCCGACGGCGAGACCGCCGCCTACGCCCTGTGGAACCTCGAAGACCGCGGCACCATGTTCGTCGGCGCTGGTGAAAAGACCTATCAGGGCATGATCATCGGCGAGAACGCCAAGCCCGACGATCTGGACGTCAATCCGCTCAAGGCCAAGCAGCTCACCAATGTTCGGGCCTCCGGCAAGGACGAGGCGATCCGCCTGACGCCGCCCAAGCGCATGACCCTGGAGCAGGCCATCGCCTATATCGAGGCGGACGAGTTGGTGGAGGTGACCCCCAAGGCTATCCGCCTGCGCAAACAGGTCCTGAACCCCACCTTCCGCAAGCGCCGGGTTCGCGAAGACGCCTGAGCCCCGCGCCCTCCCGCTCATGGCGTAGGGGTAAGCCATGCCGAATTCGCTCTATGCCGCATTACCGACGACCATCTTCACGGTGATGTCGGGGCTCGCCCGGGAGGTGGGGGCGATCAATCTGGGGCAGGGGTTTCCCGATGAGTCGGGGCCTGAAGCGATCCTGCGGGCGGCGTCGGAGGCCCTGCTCACCCAGAGCAACCAGTATCCGCCCATGCCCGGGCTTCCCGTTCTGCGCGAGGCCGTGGCGCGGCACTATGCGCGCTGGCAGGGGCTAAACCTTGATCCGGCGCGGGAGATCACCGTCACCTCGGGCGCCACCGAGGCTTTGGCCTGCGCCTTTCTCTCCCTCATCGAGCCGGGGGACGAGGTGGTGCTGTTTCAGCCTCTCTACGACTCCTATCTGCCCATGGTGCGCCGGGCGGGGGGCGTGGCGAAGCTGGCGCGGCTCGCGCCGCCGCACTGGCGGTTCACGCGCGAGGATCTGGACGCGGTCTTCAGCCCCCGGACCCGGCTGGTGGTGCTGAACAACCCCCTCAATCCCACCGGCACCGTCTTCAGCGAGGCCGATCTCGCCCTGCTGGCGGACTATTGTGTGCGATTCGACGCCGTGGCCCTTTGTGATGAAGTGTGGGAGCAGGTGGTGTTCGACGGCGGCGTTCACCGGCCGCTGATGGCCTTTCCCGGCATGCGCGAGCGCTGCGTCAAGATCGGCTCGGCCGGCAAGATGTTCGCCCTCACGGGCTGGAAAGTGGGCTGGCTCGCCGCCGCCCCGGCCCTTACCGAGACCCTCTCCAAGGCGCACCAGTTTCTCACCTTCACCACGGCGCCTAATCTGCAGACAGCCGTCGCCTTCGGGCTCGATGAGAGCGAGGACTGGTTCACCGCCATGCCCGCCAGCCTCGCCGCCTCCCGCGACCGCCTGGCCGAGGGCCTGGCCCGGGAGGGGTTCGTGACCCTTCCCAGCGCCAGCACCTATTTCCTCAATATCGACCTGGCGGCGTCGGGGATCGCCGAGGATGACTTGGGCTTCGCCTTCCGCGCGGTGCGGGAAGCGGGCGTGGCGGGCATCCCCGTCTCCGCCTTCTATGAGAGTGATCCCGTGACCCACATCCTGCGCCTCTGCTTCGCCAAGCGCGACGCGACGCTGGACGAAGGGATCATCCGTCTGGCGCGGGCGCGGGACCTATCGGTTAAAGCCGGCTAGAGCTTGTTCCGATTTGATGGCATCAAATCGGCTCTCTAGATCTCTGCATTGACGCGTGTTTTGGTCCGATAACCGGTTACCACTTACCGCAACACGCTCCAAGACGGACTCTTTCCCGCGGATCTCTAGAACTGCATTGGCATTTTGGCTTGGGCGGAGGTGATCTCTTCCAGACCTTTTACGAGGACGCCCTTTTCCCGGGGCACGCAAAAGACGTTCAAGGACGCCATTCGACCAAAAATGTTCTGGGGGTCGCGATTGAAGTTATCTTCAGAAAACAAACGAGGGCTATGCCAGTAGAGCCGGTATTCCCATGACATCAGCAGCGAAAGCAGCGCCTCGGAGCGATCCCGGCGATCATTCTCAGCATAGATGAAGGGGCGGCGGGCTTGCACCGTCCCGCTTGCGCCCGCCAGCGCCTCGACCTCCATGCCCTCGACATCGAGCTTAATAAAGTCGCAATCAGCCAATTGGAGATCATCGATGATGCTCACGGGCGTCACCTCTCCCTGTGTGCAACCGATCAGGGACACCCCGCCGAAATTGGTGGCCCGGTCCGCCGCAGGGGCGGGGACGCAAAGCTGACCAGCCTTGTCGCCGAGTGCGGCCTGAAAAGCGTGGACATTGACGCAACTGTTCAAGGCGAGGTTACCGCAGAGGGTCTGAAACATGAGGCGCTGGGGTTCGAACGCGAAAACGCGGCCCGTTGGACCGACGATCTGCGAGAGGCCCACAGTATGGGCCCCGATGTTCGCGCCCCCCTCAAGGACGGTCATGCCCGGTTGAATAAACCAAGCGAAGAGATCCATCTCGTCCTTGCTGTATTCGCCGTATTTGCGCAAGGAGGCGCCAATGAAGGTGTCGTTCTGATTGAACAGCATAAGCCCATGCCGACACTTCGCGATCTCATTGAACCCTCCAGCGACCAAGCGTCTGGGCAAAATGAGAGGCATTCGCGAGTTCCAATTTTGAGCTCCGCGCCCTTGTCTCATCAAAACAGTCGATGAGACAAGGATCGGGCGAACCTTGAGGTCCGCTCTTAGACAGCGAACGGCTCGAGGCCGCCGCCCGAAGGCGCGGCGCCACGCCTTAAAGCGAGCGCTTGACCTCTTCCACGGTGAAGCACTCGATGTAGTCCCCGGGCTTAATGTCCTGGAAGCCGGCGAACTCCATGCCGCATTCCATGCCCGACGTGACCTCGGCCACCTCGTCCTTGAAGCGCTTGAGGGTCTTGAGGGTGCCAAGCTCGAGAACCACGACATTGTCGCGGATGATCCGCACCCGCGCGCCCCGGCGGACCACGCCCTCGCGCACCCGGCAGCCGGCGATGCGGCCGACCTTGGAGATATCGAAGGCTTGAAGCACCTCGGCGGCGCCCAGGAAGGTTTCGCGCTGGATGGGCGCGAGGAGGCCCGACAGGACGCCTTTGATGTCGTCGATCAGGTCATAGATGATCGCGTAATAACGAATCTCCACGCCCTCGTGCTCGGCGAGCGCCCTCGCCTGCTTCGAGGCGCGGACATTGAAGCCGATGATCGGGGCGTTGGCGCCCTTGGCGAGCATCACATCGCTCTCATTGATGCCGCCGGCGCCCGAGAGAATGATCCGCGCGCGCACCTCGTCGGTGCCGAGCTTGTCGAGCGAGCCGACAATCGCCTCGGCCGAGCCCTGGACATCCGCCTTCACCAGAAGGGGCAGTTCGCTGACCTTTTTGTCGGCGAGCTTGGCCATCATCTCGGCGAGGCTGCCGCCCGCGCCCACGGGCGTGAGATTGCGTTCGCGCTTGAGGCGGATGCGATAGTCCGTCAGCTCGCGGGCCCTGGCTTCATCCTCCACCACGGCGAAGGGCTCGCCCGGGTCGGCGGCGCCGTCCAGACCGAGAATTTCCACTGGCGTGGAAGGCCCGGCCGTGGTCACCTGCTCGTCCCGTTCATTGAGCAGCGCGCGAACCCGGCCGTAGCTCGCCCCGGCCACGACGATCTCCCCACGCTTGAGCGTGCCGCGCTTCACGAGAACCGTGGCCACCGCACCGCGCCCGCGGTCAATCTGGGATTCGATCACCACGCCTTCGGCGGTGCGGTCGGGATTGGCGCGCAGATCGAGAACCTCGGCCTGAAGCAGGATGGCCTCGATCAGGTCGTCCAGGCCCAGCTTTTGAAGGGCGGAGACCTCAACGACCTGAGTCTCGCCGCCGACGCTCTCGGCGACCACTTCGTGCTGCAACAGCTCATTGATCACCCGAGTGGGGTTGGCGCCCGGCTTATCGATCTTGTTGATGGCGACGATGATCGGCGCCTCGGCGGCCTTGGCGTGCTGGATCGCCTCGATGGTCTGAGGCATGACCCCATCGTCGGCGGCCACCACCAGGATGACAATATCCGTCACATTGGCGCCCCGGGCGCGCATGGCGCTGAAGGCGGCGTGGCCGGGGGTGTCGAGGAAGGTGATCCGGTCGCCGCTGGCCACCTGCACCTGATAGGCGCCGATGTGCTGCGTGATCCCGCCATGCTCTCCGGCCGCGACATCGGTGGCGCGCAGGGCGTCGAGGAGGCTCGTCTTGCCGTGGTCGACATGGCCCATGACCGCGACCACCGGCGGGCGGGGGACCATGCCCTCGTCGTCGGCCTCATCCTCGGTCAGGAAGCCGGTCTCGACATCGCTTTCCGAGACCCGGCGCACGGTGTGGCCGAACTCGGCGGCCACCAATTCCGCCATGTCGGAATCAATAACATCGGTGATCTTGAGCATCAGCCCCTGGCGGACCAGGAACTTGATGATCTCCACCCCGCGCACGGCCATACGGCTCGCCAGCTCCTGCACGGTGATGACGTCGGGAATGACGACTTCGCGGGCGGCGCGCGCCGCTTCCTGGGCGCCGCCCTTTCGCTTTTCACGTTCACGCTCGCGGGCCCGGCGCACCGACGCCAAGGAGCGCATGCGCTCCACCGCGCCCTCGTCATCGCCGGCCACGGCCTGGATGGTCAGACGGCCTTCACGACGCTTCGGCTCGCCCTTGGTGCGGGACACGGCCTTGCCGCCGGCGGTCTTGCCCTTGCGGGCGGCGTCCTCTTCATCGAAGTCAGGTCGACGGTCGAGATTAAGGGCGCCGGGACGCGGCGCCTGACGGGCGGCGCGCTGGACTTCGGGGGTCCCCGCATCGGCGGGGGCGGGACGCCCACCCGGAGGGGGACGCGAGCCGCCCGGCCGGGGCGCGCCGTCACGGGCCGGACGTGGCGCGAGGGCGGAATAGCGGACCGTCTCGCCGGGACGGGGCGGACGGTCGGGACGCGCCGGGGCGGCGTCATCACGCTCCCGCGCCACGGGCCGCGCCGCATCCGGCCTGGCGAGGCGCTGATTATAGGCCACGGTATTGGTGGGAGCCGGCCGGTAGGTGGTGGTGCTCGGGCGCTCGTCGCGCCGCTCGCGGCTTGGCTCATAGGTCCGGGTTTGACCGGGCGCCGTGGGACGGCTCGGCTCGGCGGGCCTGGCGATGGCTCCCGCCGGGCGCGCCGGGGCCTGCGGACGCGGAGGGGCGGCGGGCGCGGTCGCGGCGGCCCTGATTTCGGGAGCCGGAGCAGGCGTCGGCGCCGGAGCGGCGACCGCCACGGACGGCGGCGCCGCGGGCGCCTTGGCTTCGACCGGGACGGAGGGCGGAGGTTCGGGAGCCTGAGGCGCCGGGGCGCTCTGAACCGGACGGGGAGCCTCCATGCGCGTGCGGGCCTGACGCTCAGCCGCGGCGCGTTCCTGAGCGGCGCGCTGCGCCTGCTCGATCACCCTCTGGCGGGCGCGACGCTCGTCCTCCGACAAGCCCCTGGCGGCGGCTCCCAGCGGCGTCGAGGTACGGGGCGAGGGACTGGATGCGGCGGGGCCGGGCTCCGGGGCTGGGCGGCTCGGCGCGGGGGCAGCCGGCATGGGCATGTCGCGGCGCCGCTTGGTCTCCACCACAACGGTCTTGGACCGGCCATGGCTGAAGCTCTGCTTGATCATGCCGGCGCTGACCGCGCCGGGTGACCGAGGCTTCAGAGTGAGGGGCGCGCGAGCGCCCGCCCCTGCGGACGCGCCGTCCGTGGGAGACCTGTTATTATCGTTTTCGTCCGTCATGCGCTCGCTTGATCAATCAGCCGTCGGTCTCGAAGACCGCTCGGAACACCAACACCAACACCAAACAACCAAAGAGACCGGCGCGGCAACCGCTCCGGCCTTCCTCGTCAGGGCCCTTCGAGCCAACTCTCAGGGAAGAGGGGGCGAAAACCCGCCAGTCGCTCAACGTCCCTCGACCAGCGATCCGCGCCTCGCCCGGCAAGGAGGGCGCTGTGTATCACATTCTCCGCGCCCAAGGCCAAACTCAATTCCAGTCCATCGAACAGACCCAAAAGGCGGGGGGGCCGGGGAACCGCGCGCATCAAGGCGAGAAGCTTCCGGCGTCCGTCTTCGGCCCCATCCCTGGCCTCAATAAGGCAGATCGCCTTCCCGCCAGCGAGAGCCTCGCGCACCTTCTCAAATCCCATGACGAGGAGGCCCGCTTTCCGCGCCAGACCCAGCGAGGCGAGCAGACGCGCCGCCAGAAGCGCCTCCACATTCGCCGCCAGATCGGCGGGCGCCTGCAGACGCTTGCGCGCCGCCTTGGCGAAAAGGCCCTTGCGCGCGGCTGTCTCCACAGAAACGCGATCGGCCGCCACCCAAACGCCGCGCCCGGGCAGCTTGCGCCCGAGATCGGGAATGACGGCGCCGTCGGGGCCTTCGACGAAGCGGATCAGGCGCCCCTCGTCCATCACCTGGCCGGTGACGATGTCACGACGCTGCCGCGCCACCGACGCCAAGGTGGCGCCAGGTCCGGTTCGCGCGGCTGGGGCGGGGAGTGGGGCGCCCGTCAGACGCGCGCCCCCGGGGCGTCGCCGAACACGGCGGCGGCCTCGTCATAGGGGGCGTCTTCGACCTCCAGGATCTCGGGCTCCGGCTCGGCCTCGACCCAACCGGCGAGGACACGGGCGCGCATGATCAGGCGCTCGGCGTCTTCGGGGCTCATCTCGAAGCTTTCCAGAACGCCGGGCTCCCGGACGCGCTCGCCGTTCTTGGTTTCGTAATAGCCGCGGATATCGTCGGGAACGAGCCCGGCCAGATCCTCCACGGTCTTCACATCGCCTTCGCCCAGAGCCACGGCGATGGGAAGGGTCACGCCCTCCACCTCGAGGAGAGCGTCCTCGACGCCCAGCTCGATCCGGCGCGCGTCATATTCGGCGGCCTCCTTGTCGAGATAGTCCCGGGCTCTCGCCTGGATTTCCTCGGCGGTGTCCTCGTCGAACCCTTCGATGGCGGCGATCTCGTCGGTCTCCACATAGGCGACGTCTTCCACCGTGGCGAAGCCCTCGGTGACCAGGAGCTGGGCGATGACCTCGTCCACGTCCAGGGCCTCCTGGAAGAGCGCCGTGCGCTCGGCGAATTCGCGCTGGCGCCGCTCGCTCTCCTGGCTCTCGGTCATGATGTCGATCTGCCAGCCGGTGAGCTGGCTGGCGAGACGCACGTTTTGACCCCGGCGGCCGATGGCCAGGGAGAGTTGCTCATCGGGCACCACCACCTCGACCCGCTCATCCTCTTCGTCCATCACCACCTTGGTCACCTCGGCCGGGGCCAGGGCGTTGACGAGGAAGGTCGCCTCGTCGGGATTCCACTGGATGATGTCGATCTTCTCGCCCTGCAGCTCGGCCACCACGGCCTGGACGCGCGATCCGCGCATGCCCACGCACGCCCCGACCGGATCGATGGAGGAGTCGTTGGAGACCACGGCCATCTTGGCGCGGCTGCCGGGGTCGCGGGCCACGGCGCGGATCTCGATCACGCCGTCATAGACCTCGGGAACCTCCTGGGCGAACAGCTTGGCCATGAAGCCGCCGTGGGCGCGGGAGAGCATGATCTGGGGTCCCTTGGCCTCGCGGCGCACGTCATAAATGTAGGCCCGCACGCGGTCGCCGACCTGAAACATTTCGCGGGGGATCGACTGATCCCGGCGCATGATGCCCTCGCCGCGGCCCAGATCGACGATCACATTGCCATATTCCACCCGCTTGGCGACGCCGTTGACGATCTCACCCACGCGGTCCTTGAACTCTTCATATTGGCGCTCGCGCTCGGCCTCGCGCACCTTTCCCATGACCACCTGGCGGGCCATCTGGGTCTGGACCCGGCCGAACTCGAAGGGCGGCAGGGTCTCTTCATAGGTCTTGCCGACAAAGGCGTCCTTGTCCAAGGGCAGGGCGTCGCTCAGGCGGCGATTGGCATATTCATTGAAGGGCTCCTCGCCCTCGGCGGGAAGGGGCACATCATCGTCCACCACCGTGACCACGCGGGTGATGGTCGTCTCGCCCGTCGCCGGGTCGATGTGGACGCGGATGTCATGCTCGGCGCCGTAGCGACTGCGGGCGGCCTTCTGGATCGCCTCCTCGATGGCCTCGACGACGATCTCGCGCTCGATGGACTTTTCTCGGGCGACGGAGTCGGCGATCTGGAGAAGCTCAAGGCGATTGGCGGAAATACCGGCGGTCATGGTCTAGATTATCCCTGCATCCATTTGATTTTAAGATGTGACGTCGGCCGTGGGGGCGGCGTCGTTTTCCAGGCGAAGGGCGCGGATTTCCGCCCCCCGCTTCAGAAGCGCGTCATTGATCATGAGTTTGGCGTCCACCAACCAGGCGAAGGGCACGAGGGTGGTCTCTTCCTCCCCCTCCAGATTGATGGCGACATTCTCGCCGTCGAGGCCGGCCAATTCGCCGCGGAAGCGCTTGCGCCCCTCGGCTAGGCGATCGATCTCCAGACGGGCCTCAAAGCCCTCCCAGGCGGCGAAATCCTTCAGGCGGGTGAGCGGTCGATCAATCCCCGGGCTCGAAACCTCCAGCAGATATTCCCCGCTGATGGGGTCGGCGGCGTCCAGAACTTGAGAAATGGCCCGCGCCAGGCGCGCGCAATCCTCGACGGCCATGGACCCGTCGGGGCGCTCGGCCATGATCTGCAGGCGTCTTCCCCCCGCGCCGGCCCCCATAAGCCGCAGGCGCACAAGCTCCAGACCCGCCGCCTCGGCGACGGGGTCCAAAAGCTCCAGAAGCGCTCGGTCCTCGGATGTTTTTCCGCGCACGATATTTACGCGCCAGCCCTCTTCAAAAACTCTCGCGCCGGACAGGCAAAGAAAAAGCGGCGGGCCTTTTGGGCCGCCGCTCGTAAACGCTATCCAGCGCCAACGGACGATGTAAGCACTCATATAGCGGCGGCGCGCCCCCCTGTCACCCCCGTGCTGTGGGTAGTGCGCGAGCGATGTGCGCGAGCGACCGACGCCCAACGCGCGGAGAGGCGGCATGAACCACAGATGACGCCGATGGGCACAGATGTTTGGGGGATGCGGAGCGACTTGGGGCCTGGCGGCCGAAGGCCATTAAATGCCTGCGGCGCAAGGTTGGTAGAACCTCGCCGCGCCGAGATATATCTGTGCTCATCGGTGTCATCTGTGGATAAACTTTTCTTGCGTCATCACCGACGAAGGGTCAGGCGAGCCAGATCATCATGCGGGTTTCCGCTTCCGCCGCGCGGGCCAGGGAATAGCGGGGACGGCGCTCGCCGGTGTAGAGGAAGCCCGCCTTGATGAGGACGGCGCCCGACGCCGGATTGTCGGCGAAGTGGCCGGAGGCGAGGACGGCGCGTCCCCAGTCCTCCCGCGCCCAGATGAGCACCCGCTCCACGGCCTCGGTCATGTAGCCTTGACCCCAATAGGGCCGGCCGAGCCAATAGCCCATCTCCACCCGCTGCTGATCATTGGGGTGCAGGCCGACGACGCCGATCAAGCCTTCGGCCGGCAATTCCACTCCGAACAGAGCCTCACGCGTCCTGTCGGCGGCGGCCATGCGGGTGATGAAGCCTTCAGCATCCGAGACCTGAAAGGGATGGGGGATGGACGTGGTCATCCGGGCAATGTCGATGTGGTTGACCAGCCGCGCCATGGGTCCCGCATCATCCAGGGTGACGGGACGCAGGCGCAATCGCCCCGCGGCAATTTCCGGCGGCCAAGTTGTGGCTTCGGTCACGTTTCTAAGCCTCCCAGCAGACCCCCGCATTTGCATCGGGTCGTCATCGAACGCGGATTGGTGTTCCGGCTTTCCGGATCACCCGCGCTTGCTGGTCCGGATCGCTTGAGCTTGTGGCGGCGATCCGAGGCTTATTTAGGCGTTCGGATCGACTATTCGGCGGCTTCCATGATGGCCGGGGCCTGGCCGTCGAGAAGTTTGGGGGCCACGTTTACGTAGGTTCGGTCGTGCTTCTTCGTCGTGAAGCGGACCGCGCCATCGGTGAGGGCGAAGAGGGTGTGGTCCTTGCCCATGCCGACATTCTCGCCAGGCCAATATTTCGTGCCGCGTTGACGGATGATGATGTTGCCGGCCACGACAGCTTCGCCACCGAACTTCTTCACGCCAAGGCGCCGGCCGTCGGAGTCACGACCGTTGCTG
>Ga0116231_10012640_pt1 | contig 12289 bp, 16 predicted proteins | sample S1TSphgellanicum_2_FD_89695 | JGI IMG/M metagenome (GOLD analysis project Ga0116231, IMG submission 89695) | Host-associated microbial communities from peat moss isolated from Minnesota, USA - S1T2_Fd - Sphagnum magellanicum MG | ecosystem: Host-associated > Plants > Peat moss > Unclassified... | reverse complement strand
GAGAAAAGATTAAAAACAGAAAGAGAAAGATAAAAACAAAACAACAATTAAGAAAATAAACAAATTAGACTTGTTGGTTTCCTCTCTGTTATATTAAACATATTGATTCACTTTCTGTAACTAATTTGTGAATAAAAAAAAAAAAAAAGAAAACAAAAAAATAAAAAAATTTTTTTTTTTTTTTTTTTTTTTTTTCATATCTATTACATAGCCAAATTTGACCAAATTATTTTCTGGAAGATCGCCACTTTGACTACATCACAGAATTTTTACCATCAATAAAGCATGGTATCTTGATCCAATCCTCTTGTAATTCTGAAAGCTGCCCATAACTTTAAAAAACTAAATTTTCAATGGTGAGGATTTTCCATTTCTGAACCAAATCCTATTTTTTAAAAATCGAAGGAATGAGCTTTAAGAAGTCCTTTAAAACTCTACCAAGTTGGATTTTTAAAACTTCAACAAAATCCATGACTTTTGGGCACATTTGTCCGACTTTTGTATTGGGATTGTTCTGGTCAAATGTCAATTAAGGGTTAAAATAAAACCCAGGGTCTGTACACCTCCATCATTTTCTTGATTACCTAGTGGCGCTAACTACCATTAATTGCCAAAGTACTACCAAAGTTCCAAACAGATTAGTGTACAACAGTTTAAGGCCAAAGTTCCAAACTCATTCATTATTGCACAACAGTATAGAAGACAAGGTTCCTAACTCATTATTATTATACAACAGTTAATGGAGTTACAAACTCACCATGGATGGGTACCAAATGACGTCATCATGACATCACGCTCTCAAAAGCCTTTGCGTGTGGGTGGGGTGGCATTTTATCTGCACTTCTTTGTCATGACAGGTTTTGTGTAGGTTAACACCTGAGGCCACAGGCATTATTTATTGGAGTAAGGCCAGGCCTGCCCAAGCCTAGGTTCGCCCAATTTCGGTAATGCCCACAGCCAAGGGCATTACCAAAAAATTGACACGGTTTATAAAACTAATTAATTTTTTTCCCATGATACCTGGTGGCAAAAAAAATTGACACAGTATCTGCAGGTGTTTCTTTTATCCAAATGACCCATGGGTCCTTATGCTCGGTAGGTGTTGCTCCAAATACACTACAAACCTTGAAGGAGGATTTTATGTATAGGAAAAGGGCCTGAGTAGAGGCCCTTCCGTGATTTGAGATCTGTGCCCGAGGCCTGTAGGCTGAGGGAACAGGTCGAAAATTACGGAAGGGTTTGCACTCAGGTCCTTTTCCTAGGGAAAGCAGAGCTGGGATTTTTTCACTTTTTAGAAATAGTGACAGGCTGGCTGGTACCTTCCATTCGTCAGAAGATCCCAATGCAGCCTGGCTGATACCTTCCACCGCAGAAGATCCCGCTTGCTGAAAACAGGTTTTTTCAGGCGGGTAAGGTAGCTGAAAATACAAATGAAAAATCCAGGCAGTGCTTTACATAGTAGGCAAGGTCCTAAAGGGAAGGGTGTTACTAGAATAATGAGTTCGTATAAGGCAGAGCTGAAGGTGGCCCTGGTTCTGATAAATGCTCTCTCCCAAGCGCCTAGTGGCATGTAAAGCTCTACTGCATTTTTTTATAAAAGCATTACCTGGGTAATGCTGCATTCACTGTTGATATTAAATCAATGTTAAATGTATATCTAGGTGACATCTTAGGTGGCACCCAAGGTTAAATGGGTGATAGCTTAATGTTAAGTGAATTTTAGTTTAACATAAAATCTTCATGATAAGTAAGTTTAAGTTTTAAGGATCATTCACACATGTCAATAGCATCACTGAAAGCAATTGCCATAACAATTTCAGTTCACATCTATGTAAATGGAATCTATAAATAGTTTACATGGCATGTTTATTTATTTGGTTATCAACAATCTTAGGGTTGCGATAAGTTATTTCAAAATCTTCCAAAAATGAAGATTTAAGGTCCTATTGACATCAATAAGTTAATAGCTTTGAACAAAGGCAGAATACTATCAACAATCTTTAAACTATCGGCGGCAAAACTATTTATCCTTTTGAAAAAATCTCTCAAAGTTTTAGCCAACATTCATTGGGAAAAAAGCAAATCTCCAACATTGCAAGTGTGCACCACACATGTTGTGCACCACCAAACTTTGCACACTACGCACCACCGAACTCTACACACCATGCACCACACTTACTAAGCACCGCAAAGCTTTGCACACCGTGCACCACCAAGTTTTGCAAAAAGACATCACAAAATGAACAAATCAAGAATGCATCCATGTCCAGAGGTAGAAGTGGAGGTAGAAGTGGAGGATCGTCAAGAGTTGGAAATCAAACACCTTGACAGAAACACAAAAATTGGGAACAACATGAAGTTCTTGTGTTCACCAAATGTAAGCATCATGAGCATGTGGCATAGAAGGAAATGGTTGATCCCAGAGCACACATGGTGCTTGTAGTATAGTGATGGAACAAAGTCACAAAAGAATTGTAGAAAGTCATTCATGCTAGGATGCCAAGAAATAGGAAAATGTGCAAGGACAAATGGATTGGACTAAATTTCAATTACAAGAAATTCTCAGATTATCACAAAGAAACCAAACATCACACATCCTTCTAGGAATTGACCATGGAGGAGTGCAACAAATTTCACTTACCTCACCAATTCTAAAGAAGGAACTATGAAACAATATATGCATTTCAAGGGGAGTGAGTCATAAATACATCGACTCATGTGCAAGACTTGCAAGTTGAAGGTGATGTCAACTACACTACACCAATATTAGATTCAAAGATGCAAGAAGATTAGAATTATGTAAAGCTACCGTGCTTCATGGAAGATTTCATGGGCAATGAACATCCAATTCCACAATAGCAACATGCACAACTAGCCAAAGGAAGTTACGTGAACCTAGATGATTTCAATGCTAGTCCTCGACATGCAACCTCTATGGTAAACCACTTTGACACTCCAATTGCATCTCTTATGCCTATACCACCCCAAACAACACCAATTATAGGTACAAATGCACCTAAAAGCACGAGTATTAAACGTAAACGCACAAATGCATTTTCACCTATGATTCAAACTACAAACAAGAATAGCAAACAAATTGTTGAAACCATGGATCAAATCAACCTAACACAGTTGCAAATTGAAAAACATTGCACTGCAATCCAAATAGGTTAACAAAAATATCTCAAACAAAAAAAAAATCTTCAAAACAAACAACAACATGGTAGCAATTCTTTCTAACTTGAACACAACAATGTGCTATGCATTCATTTATGACAAGATTCAAATGTCAACATTTGTAAATCTTGTTCAAATTTTGAAGAAGGTGAGAATGTAAAGGTTGTTACTATAATAGAAATGATACCAAATTTAACTTGAAGTTAAAGTAAGAATCCTCAAAATGTTATAATGTATGGGCTATTGTTGTAATAAAATTGACGTATTAGAATTGATGCCATGCAACCAAATTCAACTTGAAAATAGTTTGACCATAATATTCAATTGATACCAAAATTGATTCAAATTGAATACAATTCATTTGATGATAATTGTTGTAATGTAAATCACTTATTATAATGCAAATCCATGCTTAGATTCCAAAATGTTCAATATCCTCTTTGTCTATTGCCAAGGTATTGTTCAAAACTAATTATCTGATTTATCCTAAAATCTCTAGGTCTTAAAAATCTAGATCAACTTCAATGTCAGCATCTTGTCCTACAAAAATCCTTCAATTACCTTCTTTTCGACCGAGAACACCATCAACATTGCATTTGTTTTCCAACTCCAATTGTATCATCAAGGTTTGAATGTAAAGATCTTTACCATCATATTGTGGAGGATACAACAACAAACCACTACATCAAGTAGAAAGAGGATATGTGTAAATTTGATTTTAGAAGCAATTCTCTGAAACTTTTCTTCAAAATCCCAAATGCATTTTCAACCACACTCCTTATGCATTCAATTACTTGTTGTAAAGTGCCTCAAGTATAATATGGTGCACATTTGCAATTTGCTTGTGAGGAATCATCAACCAAGGCAACAAAGGGTAACCTTTGTCCCCAAGAATGTAAAGCTTGATATTTTCCTCACCTCAATTCAATCAGAACATGTTGCCATACACAACTTTTTGGTACAAGCTTGAAATTCTTAGGATGCGAACATCATTCATGGAGTCGGGCATGCCCACAAAGATATCTGTGAACTTCTTTTAGTTGTCAATAACAACTTGTAATTGCATGTTGTATGACTTGGATTTGAAAGAAAAAAATCTCCAACAAATGTTCCTTTGGTTTTTGTAATGTGTATTTGTGTCATATTTATAACACCATGGACAGATGGAAGATCACAAAAGCCTTTGAAGATAGCCATCACCTCTACCATCTCTTCTCCTTCAAGCCACCTCACTTGATTTCTGAACATTGTATTCTTTGCACAAACAAATTCTCGAAGCACCAAATGAACAATGGATTTGCCAATGGCAAATAATTCACTGCACTAAAAGAATTATGCTCCATGTGCAAACTTGTAAAGTGAACATGTGACACAAATCCCTACAAGTATTACACACGTGTAATATGTGTCTTTTTTTTCCATGAGATGTTTTAGCTTCATTGTTAATTGAAAAAAATTCCCTACTAACCTTGAAATGTTCAATCCATCTTGGATCATTATATTGACTCATTAGAAATTGGGAATACCATGTTGTAGACCTTGCTTTCACCCAATCCCCAAGATCCTTTTCAAACAACAAATCAAAGGTGGAAGTCAATCTGTATTGATGTAACATTAAGGAATTTAACATGATTTGGAAGGCCTCTTTATCTTCTAGAATCTAATTAGGAAAACGAAAAGTTGCATTAGATTCAATTTCATAACACATGATCAAACATTCCCAAACTTGTAAAAAAACTTGAATGAGAATGGCCAACAACACAAATTTTAGTGGACTCAACATTGCAAAAAAAAAAAAGGGGTTGAAAAGTTGCAAATGTAGAACCTTTGTTGAACAATGATCAAAGCAACAACACTTGGAACTAATGAACAATTCAAAACGTTCACAATTGGAGCAACAATACATGGAACCAATGAGCAACTCAAAACCTTCACAATTGGAGCAACAACATTTGAAACCTCTGTTGAACAATAAATTGGAATAAAAACCAAGAACCATTGAACAATGAATAGCAAAACCAAAAACCATTGAGCAACAAAACCTTCACAAAACAAAAACTGAGAAGATAGACAAATTGCAAAAAAAATTGCAAGAAGACAAAAAGACAGCAAGAAATGAGAAACAAGTTGAAGGAAAGGAGAGGAGAGAAATGAAAGACTTGTAATGTGCCCGATTGTGAACATGCATACTTGTAGACGTAGCTCGCACGTCCTTGAACAGTGGTATGGCAAAAAAGTAGTGACAAAATGGCAAAAAAAAGAAGTACCAATGGTTTTCTTTGAACGGTGATAAAAGAAAAAAAATTTATTAAGTCAGTTAAGGTTAGTGATTAGTAGATGTGTAAAAGGCGGTAGATAATTATCAATTTTAACCTACAAACCCTAACACCTTTTGACAACTAATCGTGCAAACCTTAAACTGCGATGATAACCAACTAACTTTTCTGCTAACCTATTTGCAAGTGTGAGTGCCATAGTGGCACACTATTGGGTGGTTATTTGATTTTGGAAAATCCTTACCAAAATTAGACAAGGAACAAAGGCATATAGGTAACCATCGGAGGCCAAAATTTGAAAGACTTGCCCTCTCGCTCGACCTCATCAAATAGAATTTTTGTGATAATCTTCTTTGACTCCAACTTTAAAAAATTGTTTAATTAATTAAATATTTGTTAGTTGTTTGTGAAATCGAATTTTTTGGAAGGTTTTGAAATAGCTAAAATGGGTGATTCTTTGATTTTAATCTAAAAACATACTTAAAACTGGCAATTATGGAAAAATCAAAGAACCATCCCACAATTGCCAAAACCCTACCAATTAATATGACCTATCAATTAAATGAAAGGACATTGCAAAGTTGAAATTATTTAAAGAGATGTTAGGGTTTGTGCACCTTTTTATACAATAAAAGAAGCATGTGTTGGAAGCTCAAAATTCTTGTTAAAAGCTCCTTGCAATTTGGCATGTCATTTGCATGATGGCCAACATGCAAAAGACATGAAACATTTAAGTCCTTAAAGCATTTCCAACAATGTTTGTATATCATTCTGCAATGACATTATACAATGGTGAAAAAAGGTAGTTTTATCAACCCCAATACACTAGTGACAATAAATAAGTTGTCAAGATTGGTTTATTTCGAGCCAAGCTCTGCAATTTGGTGGAAAATACCAAGCTTGATACAAGGTTCCATAGATGTAATCAAACAACATTGATCGTGCTAATAATGTGTCTCATATGTTTGTTGCAAACTTTCATGGACACATAAGAACCCAATGTTCGCACAGTGTGGAAGAAAGCCATAAAAAAGAAAAGAAAATTGTGGCAAATGAAGAAAAACAACTATGTCAGTCAATGTTTCGTGTGTTGCAAGATCCTATCATAGGAAATGGGGAAAAAAATCAAGCTTTTTGGAAGAGGATTACTACACACTACAACAACAATCAGCCTTTATGTTGTGTAGAACGTATAGCTAGAAGCTTGGAAACCAAATGGGGAGTGATCAAACACAATGTAGCAAAATTTTGTGGCAATTGTCAAGTGGTGGCTACTCTCAACAAAAGTGGTGAGTCTTTTAAATATGCACTCCAAAAAACTCTACAACTTTTCAAAACAAAACATCAAAAACAAAGTTCATTTGTTTTCATACATTATTCTGGTTGATTCTTAAAGATGTTCCTAGGTGGGTAAAAACTAGAAAGGAGAGTAGGATTTGATTGAACCCCATGAAGAGGAAAGTTCTTGTTGAACCAATGAATTTAGTTGAAAGCATGGAAGAAATTATAGAAATATCAAAAAATAATGTAGATGAAGAATTTGGTAACAAGGCCAAAATTTTGAAGCAACCACAAGGTTCATGAACAACCAAGATAATAAAAATCAAAAGCAGAAAAATGTACACTTTGAACACAAGCAATAACCATTGCCAACATGGCAACAACTACACTGAAAAAAATTGCAATAATGGAATATTAGGGTGCGTTTGCGTGTTTCCAAATTCAACAGACGAATTTGCAAACCTTGAGGCTTATAAGTATTTAAACTTAAGACACTTTGAAGAACTAGATAAATTATGTTGACAACTCCGATTTGCCCCACTGCTTTCATCACTTTTGAAAGTTTCATCATCGAAAATAATCACTAAACTTGTATCAGATTACTCAATTTTGGCAGAAGACCGGAACTTGTGTGCTCCTACAACTATGCACGATGAACTTAAATGTATGTGAAGAGAAAGATGAAGAAGGTAGGATCAACAATAGTTTTACTACCAAGGCTTTAATTTTAATGGAGATTTTTATTTCAACCAAATTGGTTGAACCCTTTCATGGCCCACAAATGTTCCACAAGATTCGATGTTAAATTGAAGTGGGTATATGAGTTTTCAATCTCTTGAGGGCCTTGCATGATTCCATGAATGAATCAAATGTTAACCCTCGTTTCAATTGCACAAGATTTGCTTGTTGAAAGAAAGGTTCCAAATGATTGTTTACTTCATTTTCAATTATCATATTATGGATAATCGCACAATCAACCATCATTTCATAAATTATATCCATTTGCCATAATCTACATGGATTTTGGATGATTGCAAAGTGGGATCATAAAGTGTTGAAACATCTTTCAACATCCTTTTTCACAACTTCCTACATTTTTGCAAAATGTGGTATTTCTTGATATCCTAACTCATGTATGGTATGTACCAATGTTGTGCATGTAAATGTCAATACCTATATATACGGCATGTAAATCTTGTGCAAGTGTAAATCACTTACATTTATATGTTTGAACTTTTTACACTTACACTTACAATGTTGCTATGTATATATATTTTTCTACAATTACATGAGGCCAATGTAAATATTTGTCAAATATAATTACATGGACATGTGTAAATGTTTTGAGGGCGTATAAGTGTAAGTGTATATATTTATTTTTTTGTAAAATCACCGTATCATTGGGCCTCTTTTCACCCCCAAATATCTCTTTTTAATGGTATCCATAATTTAGAAAAAAATAAATAAAATCTTAATATGAAATGCTAAAATTCATCATTTCATGCATAAGGTTCATAATGTTTAATTATAATTCTGTCACGAATGTCAACCTTATGGAATTCATTCATACAAATGTTCATCCATGATTTGTAATGTACTTGCATTTAATTTTTAATTTAATTTTAGTTCATTTTCAATTAACTATTAATTAAGTTTAAGTTTTACTTTTAGTCAATTCTTAGTTCACTTCCAGTTAATTTTTAGTTAACTATTAGTTCATTCATAGTTGAGTTGTATTTCATTTTTTACTTAAGTTTTAGTTCACTGTTAGTTGAATTTAAATTCATTCATAATTTACACATGGGTGAACATGGACCGCATGTGGGTTGGAAGTTCTTTGAATTAGATGCCTAATGGGTACAAATAAATGTAGAATTCTTCATTACTTTTAGTTTGTTCAACATTAACTTTTGGTATGTTTTCTTGATTTAACATTGTTTTGTTTTTCTTTTGCAACAAAACCTTGTTGGATTCTTGTTTTGCACATGTCGTGTTTTTGTTTTTGTTTTTTTTGTTTCACGATTTGGTTTTGGAACTAAGCATGCCCTTGTTTTCATATTGACTAAAAAATCATGTAAACTTGGTTGTTTTCGTGTCCATGACAATAGTTGTGTAGGTAGGAGTATTGAAATTATATGTAACAACTATGGAGGCACTAAAAAAAATGAAAAACAAAGTGAACTCAACTTACCATGAAAATTGATGGTTTTAAAATTTTGATCCTTTGACTTTGAATGATAATATATTTTTAAAAGTGTTTTTCTAAAAAAAATCACCTTTTTTATGATCAAATTCAAGGTTTTAATCTTGTGTTTTCCTAATTTTAAAGAGTGTTTTATTAATTAGTTGTGGGTGCATGTTTTGACTTTTTTTTTTGCAATGGGCCATTTGGTTGGCCTCATCAAAAACATTATGAAATCCCCCTTCCTCAAGTAAAATCACATTTTTCAATTGTTTTACATTATTTAACACGGTCATGTAAAATGATGTAAATGTATTTGTTTTATGCTTGCACTATTTTTCACAATCATCAAAATCATGTAAATGTATTTTTTTTACATTTACATTTACACATTTTTACATGGCATAAAATGAAATTACATGGTTTTACACTTACATTTACACGTTTCATGTTCTACATTTACATTTACACAAACATAAATAAATGTTAGACACTTACACTTACATGAAGTGTAAATAAATTTGATTATGAGATTTACACTTACACGGAATTTAAGTCCCAAACCATTTACACACACAACATTAGTTTGTACAAAACAAGGCCATTGTGGGTAAATTCCATTTGTTAAAAGATAGTAGCAGGGATGAGTTGTTCCATTCACAATAAAATTGAAATCTTGCCAACTTTTGCCAACAAATTACAAATTAACAATGATTGGTCTAGAACGTTGATGTCACTGTTTCCATTAGGAAGACCAAACCAAAGAACGCGTGTCAAATCCAAAGATATTGGTTTGCGATTATTTCAAATATGATACACCTAATTCCATCTTTATTTTGGAATTTTTTTTGCCAACTGATAGGGCAATTACTCCATCCATAATGCATATAGTCCAACCTCACAAACATTCCTAAAAATCTTCATTTTGCATTGATTTCCAATTGTTGTTCAATGTCAGCTTCAATAAGCTTTCTCAAATACAATGGCTAAAAACGTGCAACAATGGCACACACAAATCATTTGAAATGTTCACTTGTTGTACTCTCACTAAGTTTGCAATATTTGTCCACAGAATCAACACATTTTCCATACACAAGTTGTTGAAGAACAACAATACATTTTTGGATTGTAGATAATTCGAACTTTCCTATATAATCATGTCATTGCACAAAAAAATCATCATACTCACAAATGCAATGCATTATGTGTGATTCATCATACATTGACACCTAAATAAACTTTCACCAAGTGTAGGCAAAGGTGCAAAGTAATCATGAAATATCCTTTCATAACCTTGCTACCAATCTCTCACAAATTTTTCAATTGCCTAGGCTTGAAACCATTGTGTGTTCTTGCATGTTCTATGTCATTTGCAAGTTGATACACTATGCTAGCCAAAAATAACTCTTCATAATCTTCATTTTCAATGTAATCTTGGAATTGGAACAATAATCGTTGTCTTCACATTGCTTGTGCCATTTCAGAAAGCTCTCTATGTAAGTTTGGATGTGATAAGAAGCTCATGTGTATGCAAGGTGTGTGCAAAGTTTGCATGTGAGTTTGAGCGAAAAAAGCTTTGGATCCTTTTCATTGAATTCTTGATCAAATTTTGTTGAGATAATTAACGATGCATTGTTGGGGTCTAATTGGTTATCCTGTTATCAATAAAATATATAGACCCTCAAACACCTCTGCACTTTAATGTTTTTGGCATAAATTAAATTACTTTTTATTTTGCCAAATTTTTGAACAGATATTTATTATTTGTGCCAAAATTATAATAAAATCAAAAGTTCAACCGTCAGGTTTGAATGATAGACCTTCAACTACAAAAACAACATAAGATTGAGACAATCTAGACAACACTGAACTGTTCCATAACCTTGAAGAGAGTTTGTTTATTACTTTATATAATCATTACCTGCCAAAAATTTCGGAATGAAAAAACCATCTGCTGAAATTAAGATTTAGAATTTAATTAATTATGATTTCAAACTGTGCAAAGGATCTTTTCAATCAAAAAATGGGCCCATATTTAGCAAATTTCCAAAATTTTTTTTTTTCCAAATTATCATATTTTTATTATAAGTTCTAGTAGCTAGCCAAGAATAATATAGAAGGATCTTTTTTTCTTTTTTTCTTTAAAATTTCATATCTGGTACATAGTGAAAAAATTGGCTAAATTATTTTCTGGATGATCACCACATAAAATCCTCTTCAAAAGACACTGAGATTTTACAACATGTGAGTGTGAGTTTACTGAAGAGAACTCGGTCAAAAAATAATTCAAGAGCCGTTTTAGGCTATTGCAGGTAGGCTTACACAGCGTAATATGGCGACAGGCATTTTGAAAAAATATATCCACACGCATTACATTTTTCAAAAATACCTGCCATTGTTTTTTTTTTGGGTCCCCTGTGATACCCGGTGGTGGGTAGCCACCGGGTATAAAGACCATGACAATTTTTACGTCATGTAGAGCCCCTTAGGGGCCGGGCTTTATCGGAATTGGGCCCGTGCATGGGTCCTCCTCGCAGGGTCCTTATTGCTATAGAGCCCGCCCCCCTCGGGCTTTACCGTACACTGTAACCCCTTGTCTGTATACGTATACTGCTTTACATACGTATACAGACAGGCTTAAAAAGAACATGTACTTGATCCTTTGGTCTCACACACGGCGGATATTCTCATCCGAACAGACGTGCGCGGCGTCAGATAATCTTGACTTTTCATCCATGAGGATATCAGCCGCTGTACATAATATGGCCATGATCTCGTAAGGCGAAGAGGATATGCCGGTGAGCTTCAAGCGAGAGGCGAGCGTGCGAGCGAGCGAGCGAGCGAGACGCTCGTAAGGGAGAGAGAGAGAGAGGAGGAAGTCGCGGCATGAGTGTGCGGGGGGAGAGGGAACAGGACGTCGGTCGTCATGCCGGAGCTCCAGAAAGCAGCGAGCTTATCGGGCGCCGCTAGCCGAATTGGCGAAAAAACCAGGGATCCGTCGTTGTTTCAACCGTCGGCATCGGAAGTGAATCTGTACCAGCTCCATGTGGAGGATTTGCTGTCTCTCAATCCGCATGCGGAAGAGGATCCAACTGTTACTGATCTCGACAACAAGCTTTTGCTGTATTATCTGTTTTCTTATCTTCCTCTTTGCGACGTTTCTTCCCCCCCACCTCTTCTATATCGATCTTTCCTACTTGCTTTGTATCTGTTTTTTTTCTCCCCCTGTTTTTCCTTCCGCCTTTTCTGTCTTCTCGGATGCGTTTCGGTCGTTCCTCCCCCGAATTTTCTTTCGCCAGTGCTCGAATTCATAAGTCAAGGATGCCGTAGACACACTAAGGTGTCACAGAATCGGTCTTAGGTCTCACAATTG
>Ga0116231_10012639_pt1 | contig 12290 bp, 19 predicted proteins | sample S1TSphgellanicum_2_FD_89695 | JGI IMG/M metagenome (GOLD analysis project Ga0116231, IMG submission 89695) | Host-associated microbial communities from peat moss isolated from Minnesota, USA - S1T2_Fd - Sphagnum magellanicum MG | ecosystem: Host-associated > Plants > Peat moss > Unclassified... | reverse complement strand
AGGGAAATGTCCGACAATGGTTGGATAATCTCTACTCGAAGTTTCAGCCTATGCTATGGGCTGATAAAGTTTGGAAATAATTGATAGAACAATCCCGCTGGAATCAGAGTAATATTGATACACTCTTTTATGCGGGTAGCCAAACTTTCATCAATAAAGTGCTTGTTGATGTAAAACCTTAGGTGATTGACTTGAAAACCCGATGGGGCAACAAGGGCCAAGCAGGGAAACCATGCAGGCTGAGAGACTAAGTCCTGAGGACGTGAAAACGTATGCGATAGTCCGAACCACAACTATAAAATGAAATTGTGGAATCTAGCAGAAATGACTAGATCGCTCGAAAGAGTGGTAACAGATTTGAGGTATTTCAACATAACCCCTTCGGCAAATAATAATAATTTTTATTTTAATTTGCTACAACAGCCAGTGAATTTGGTTACTGGATATCAACGCCAACACAGGAAGCAATTCAGTTTTATTCCCGGTGAAGGAGGAGACGCTCAAACCACCGATCAGTACACAAAATTGATGACGCATGTATGCAACATAGAAGGCATTCATGAACAGTTTTCAAGAGCGTGTGAACAAGCAGCAATTACTGGACTTGTACTCTTGCAGCCATACCTTGATTACACAGGAAGCGACCCGGCTCAGGGTCAGCTTAAGGTCAAGCTTTGGGAGTACAATTCCTTTTTAATAGATCCTTATTTCAGAAATTATGACGCATCAGATGCACAATTTGTATGGACGCAAGAATACATTTCTAAAAAGGAAGCTGAATTTAGGTTTCCTGACAAAATGCAAATGATTGCACCTATGTCTGGAACTCCCCAGCGCTATGGCAGCTTTTATTTTTTAAGTGAAAATTACAATATGTCTAGAAACGATCTCATGGTTCTTTCGTATGTGTGGTATAAATGGAAACGCAAAAGAAAAAAACTCTACAGTCGATCTCGCAACCAATTTTTTGATTTTGGAGGCGATGAAAAACAAATGGATGAAATTCTTTATCAAATACGCGATTTAGAAGCTGTTGAAGTGGAAGTTCCTACTTGGAAATTAGCAGTTGTGCTCAATGATCAATTGATGTTTCAAGGAAACAATCCTCTTGGTTTTGATGATGGATGCCCTTTCATTCCAATCTTTTGGAATTACGAACCACACAACAATTATTATGATTTAAGAGTAAGAGGTTTGGTACGTACGATGAGAGATTCAAATTATCTTTTGAATCGTCGTATCATCATAAACCATCAAATTTCTGAAGCAACCATCAATGCAGGATGGAAAAGAAAATTAGGAGCAGTGGCAAACGAAGACAATTTAAAAAAATCGGGAGAAGGATGGGATATAATCATCAATCCAGATTATGAACTCACAGACGTTGAAAAGATCATTCCATCAGCTGTTCCCGAAAGTGATATGGCGCTTGCTGACCAACTTCAGAGCCTTATTTTTGCCACGTCCGGGGTGAATTTAGAAACTTGGTCGGCTCAAGACATGTCACAAGCCTCTAGTTTAACTGTGATGATCAAACAAGCAGCTAATTTAATGGTGCTACAAAAATTTTTTGACCAATGGGATTTATCTCTTAAAACACTTGGAGAGCGTTTGCTTCAAATTGTTCTCAACAACTGGAATGCAGCAAAAGTGTCACTCATCATTGGAGAAGATCCATCGCCATTTTTTTATTCAAAGATTTTTTCTACCTATCAAACCATTGTGGAAGAAGGGCTTTTGACATCCAGTCAAAAACAAACAGAGTTCAAACAGCTTTTGGAGCTCAATCAATTGTTAGGGGGAATCATTCCACCTGATTACATTGCTTCTAAATCAACCTTGCAAGGAAAAACAGAGCTCATGCAAATTTTGGCGCAGCAAAAAGAACAACAAGCAGCTGCGGCAGCCGAGCTTCAAAACATTCAACACGCTTCTGAAGAAGCTAAACTGCAAGAAACATACAGTAAAGCCGCTGCTAACATGGCTTCTGCAAAAGAGCGTTATGGCAGATATGAAGCAGATTTGGGTCTTAAAGATGAAAGAGAATCTGAGCTTACTAAAAATAGAGCTCTTGCAACAAAAGCAAAAATGGAAGCTCTTGAAAAGATGGTGGATACAACAGCTAAACTGGGCGCTGTTGAAACGATGATGAAAATGTCCGAGCTCAATGTTTTAGAAGACCAAGACATTGCTAAGGAAGATCAAGAAACGGATAAATCCAGAGGTGAAGCTGTTGAAAATGAGTTTCTATCTAAAATGATGTCAGAGATACCAGGAGTGCAATCCAATGCGCCAAAAGATCAACAAGTGCCATAAATGCGGATTTATCTGGTTAAAGGACTGTAAAGTCCAAATCTCAACCTCCTGGACAAAGAGTCGAAGATAAAATTCGATGGTGCAAAGAATTCCTTGAAAAATATGGCTATAAGGTTATAATTAAAGAAAACCTCATACCATAGGAGATACAATATGAGTGGAGGACAAAAAATTACAGACAAAGGCGGATGGCCTGGAAGCTCTACAGAGCTTATGAAATCATCCAATCGACTTATGGAATATTCTTCAGCAAACGGCGCAGGTGAGCTCAATGATTATTGGGATACTACTGAAAAAATCAAAGAGCAACAAGAAATGGGAGAGAGAAAAATAAAATCCCACATGATGAAACCAGGTTATAGAAATTAATTTTAGACTCCGGAACCCTTACAGGAAGATACCTTTAAGATGCCCTTCGGAGTTTTATTGAAGTAGGTGCATTATGTTCAAAAATCCCATCGCTCCTCGCATAAAACCAACAAAAACAAAAAATCCATGGAATTTTGAAGCTCCTTGTTACGATGAAAGAAACATGGTATCAGCGGGTGACAATCATGGAGTAGGATTCAATCAGCCAGTGGGTCATGAAGGAAATCCTAAGCAAAAATCAGATGTCCTTCCGTTTGGTAAAGTCAAAACAATGAAAGATGACAATATTTCGGAAACTTATTTGGACATGTATGGCAAAGCCAAAAACATCATCTATTAAAACTCCTTTCATCAAACAAAAATCAATCACTGGATATGGGCTTAAATCTCCTTATGCTTTTGAACCCTCTGACGCAAATGCCAGAGGTCAATCAGTTGCCGGAGCGGGAAATTATTTTGGTTCAGGAATTCGTAACCCTATGGGAACTTTAAGAGACGCTACGGGTACCAATCAAGTTTCAAACAAAGGTTTGAAAAAGCCTCCCAAATCTCTTGCTTAAAAATCTCTGAAAGGTTTTTTTTAAATTTTTTTTTATTATTATTTGTAAATATATAATTTATTCTCCAAAAAACTTTGAAAAATACTTTTGTAAAAGAGATATTTTTTTAGATTTTTGCATATTGTGTTTTTTTAAATACTGTTGCATGTTTTCTTTGGAACGATGCATTGATTCAATCATTTTTTTTTCTTCATTTTTACAAATAGGAAGATACCCTTTTTTTGAAGAAAAAAATTCAAATTGAGTCACTGGATGGATTTGAGGCAATACAAATTGAATCACTTCTTCTGAAGAATCAATCTCAGCTGTTTTCATGCCTTCATTTTTTTGTTCATTTTTAAAATTAAACACTTGGTTGTATGGTTTCATCAGTTGTAATGATTTCCTTGGAATTTTGTGATTTTAAATAATATTCCATCATTCTTTTTTTAACTTTATTCAATTCTTTTTTGTTTTTTGGTATATAAAATTCTTTCATTTTTAATATGATTAATTTTCCAAAAATCACTTCTTCTGAAGAATCAATTTCAGCTGTTTTTATATGTTCAATTTTTTTCTTCATTTTTAAAATTAAACACTGGGTTGTATGGTTTCATCCGTTTCATTTTTTTCCTGATTTTCCTTTTGATTTTCTTCTTCTTCAGAAGTATCAAGAACGTTTTCTGGCGCTAAAGATTCTTTTGGAGCAGTGAAAGATTTGGTGACAAAATTGAATTTTTGAACATCTTCCAATTGAACTGTGACCATGATTTCGTCAAAAAGATTTAAATTTTCTCTTTTTTCAAGAGGAATTTTTATATGATGAAGCCCTCCTTTTGTAAAAATAACCGCTTCAGAAGGGTTCATAAGCATTTCTATTCTATAAATTTTTTTAATATTGTGTTTCATAAAATGTCATTCCTTTTTTTGAATATGTTTTTGTATGTCTTGATAAATTTCTTTCACACGAGTCAATGGAAGATCGTCTGATTCAGCCTGTGATAGAATAGCAAAATCATTTTTAAAAGCTTCAATACTTTTTTTGACAATTTTATTTTCCAACATCAAACCTTTTTCGTATTGATCCCAAAGCTCTTGTGCAGGCAGTATCCAAATCACTTTTATATTGTCACTGGGAGGATATGCTTTGAACAGCATAGAATTAGGCTGAGGAATGGGCTTAGTAAGCCTTGGACACCATATAAACCTTGCAGTAGGCACTTGATCAAAAGAAGCATACTGTTTTGTATAAAGCGGGTCTAAACGTGCGCTCATCTGGTCCACTTCAAAAATAGAAATTCTTTCATCCATTCCAATGGTTCTACAGTGTGCAAAAATGTAAAAAGGCATCGTGAATTGAGCCGGTCTATTTTTCATGCAATCACTACACCCTTTGCTGATAAAATCCGATTGTTTCAAAAATTCTAAAAACCTGTCATGCGTTTCTAACCGATCAATTTTCATTTGACATCCTATAATAAATAATTTAATCTACACATATTAAACGTTTTATTATTTGTAATTCAAATCTCATCCATCCGTCAAGGAGAATTTATACATGTCCGCAGAAACACCCGTCAATTCGGTTCCAGGCGCTGTCAATACACAAGAAGCAGCCATGAATTTTCGCAAACAACAAGAACACTTTCAAAGAATATTGGCTGAAAAAGAAGCGCGTATTGCTGAGCTTGAAGCAACAAAAAAAGAGGTTCAAAACAATCTTGAAGACGATGAATACAACGACGATCCCTACATTGATCAAAAAAGACTCAATAAAACTCTTTTTAAAGAAAGGGAATCCATCAAACAACAAACACAATTAGAAATTCAACGAGCTGTTCAAGAAGCCATTGAAAAAGAAAGACAACAAACATGGATTAAAAACAATCCTGACTTTTTTCAAACAATGAGCCATGCAGAAAAGCTTGAACAAGCAGATCCAGAGCTTGCTGAAACGATTTTAAAAATGCCAGATACATTTGAAAGACAAAAACTTGTGTATAAAAATATCAAGGCTTTAGGACTTCACAAGCCTCCTGAAGATAAAAAATCAATCCAGCAAACCATTGATAACAACAAAAAAAATCTTTACTACCAACCTGGCATGCCTGCCGCTCCTTATGGATCATTTACATTAAGCAGAGAAGTTTCTAAAACAGAAGGAGAACAGGCGCTTGCTAAAATGCGTGAGCTACAACGTAAATTCACTCTTAATTGAAATAATTTTTTATATACGCGGTGAAAAATTGAACCGTTCCCTGGCGGGAGCGCCTGAAATAGCCAAATAATACAAATGAATGGAGTGTGAATCTCAACATTTTCTCTTTCAATACGGTTTTACATCCTTGAAAAAATAAATGCCACAATTGACAATTAAAAGTTTAATTTGATATATAAATGGCATGTTTGAATGAAAAAGATATCTTACTTATCAGACATTCGCGTTAGCAAGCCTCGCACCTTGCATGCGTTATAAAGATTCGCACCCTTTATTTCAGTAAAGTGAAAATACTGTAAGTCAAGGTTCAGTTTACCTATCACTTTACGTAAGTTAAATACTCACAAAGGAAAAAAAATGAGTATTACGACTACGGGATCACTTGGCCCAATGATTTTACAAAGTCTTGCACCGGCCATGCTTTATGTTCCTACACCTACAATGCCTTATATCATTCCCGCAGATAAAGTCAGTATGCCTACAAACGGTGGTTCGACTTGCAGGTTCATGAGACCAAGAGCATTGAAACCCCCAACGGTTCAACTTGGGAATTCTGGAATTGATCCAGCTGCTCAAGTTCCACAAAGAGACATCATTGATGCTCAAATGGCTTTTTTTGGTTGGAGTCAAATGCTTAATAATGAGTTACTTGTAGCATAGCCAGTGCCAAAAATAGTTGATGGCCAATTGACTGGCTGCGTCATCAACGAGCAGGTAGAACATGAATTGCCTGCTATAAACCTGTTCTAAATAACTGGGAACTCTTGTGGATAATAAATAGTGGTTAGTGTTAGACTAAACGAATGAAAATACACAAGACAATCAGAAGCAAGGGTATTGAAGATTTGGCTTATTTAGCTGGAATCATAGATGGTGAAGGAACAATTGGGATTTATTACCACAAAGGTAGAAATTCATATAGAGTCAAAATATACGTGGTAAATACTTATAAACCACTTATAGATTGGTTGGGATCAGTTTTTGGGGGCTTTGTATATCAAAGAACACATAAAACATGGAAAACTAAATATGAATGGCATCTTGGAGAAGATGCAATGGATCTATTAAAATCTTTGATTCCATACTTGAAGATAAAAAAGGAACAAGCTTTGACAGCAATTGAGTTTAGAGAAAAATTTAAACAAAAAGAATTGCGGCAAGAATTTTATCTTAAAATGAAACAGTTAAATAGCAGAAGCTTTGATATGGCTAGCTGCAACGACTAAACGAATGGGCAGACCTTTAAGTGTTCGGGTCTGAAGCGATAGTCTGAACTTACGGGTGACCGTAAGAGGAGAGGTTGAAGCGCCACTCCCGCTATGAAAGTAGTCAGTAAGCGAAAGCTGAAAGTAACAGAGTGAATTTTACAAGACCAAGAGGGTGTGTTAGCTTGGATAGCCGAAAGGTTAGCCGTAGCAATGCGTCAAGCCGAGGATCTTATTCTTAGAGACTATATTGTCTCAGCGGCATCCGAAATCAATGCTGGAGGAGGATCTAATAATGATAACCCAACAAACTTGGGTATCAGTGATTTTAGCTTAGTAGCTACAACACTCGATAAACTTTGTGTCGAGTATAAATCTTCGGTAATTGACTTGGAGTTCCTCGCTGCGTAAGCAGACGGATAACAAGGGGCAAGCAGAGAAATCGTGCAGCCTGAGAGACTAAACCCAAAGACTCCGAAAGGAGATGTGATAGTCCGAACTCTATAGAGATATAGAGAGAAGAAATGAAAGTTTCTTCCGCTTAAGTGACTGAGACATTTAAGTCAATAAGTAACAGAAAAGACAAACAATGCCTACAAATTTATGTCAGGTATTGAAGGAATGGATAGATTCGGTAGAAAGTGTGCCGAATTAAAATCTTTTCTGATAGACTTGGAACTCCTCCGTATGGCAGCATAGAAGGACAACAAGGGGCAAGATTTTGGAAATAGATAAAATAGAGCATATTACTCGATTAAATTGCTGGTTGGAAATAATTCATGGTTCGGTTGATGCCCTTTCCTGGCCTTCCGGTTATACGAGAGAACAAGCATATGAGCTTTATAAATATTTCAAAAATCAGCCTGAACGAAGCAAGCGAAAAGACTTAACAGATTATGCATGGATAAAATGGAGTTATTTAGTTCCACCTAAGGATGTAAAAGGAATATTTATTCGATTTGATAATGATCAAATATGGACTGATGAGCATTTTTATGGAAGGGATGAATATCGTCAAAAAACATGTGGTGATGCAAAACCAATCGAATGGACATTTATGGAAAGAAGTAATTCTAAAGAAAAAAGTGTTCGATGTTAAGATGCGGTGCTCTGAACTCTATGGAAACATAGAGAGGGGTAAGTAGAGAAAGCCCCCGCCTGTATGTCGGGAATTCCGACAAACTGGTCACAAAAGTAACAGAATTGACAGGACCTGTGCGTTCGGCTTATTTTATGATTAGCTCGACACAGCTCCAAACGGATTTTGATTCATTGACAGGACAAGGATTCTTGTCTCAATGGAGCTATAAACGAATGCGTAGCTCTAAAATCCTCGGTAATTATCAAGAAAACCTAAAGGCTGCATAGCCCAAGGCAACTTGAAGGAAGAATATTAAAGTGAGTTTAAATGTTTAATTTGATTGATGATTTCATACATCCTTGCGAGAGTGTTAACTGGATATCCACAATTCCTAGTTTTTTTAGGAATCTGTATAAATTCCAAAAACAACTCGCATTGTCTTTTCTTGATTTTCAAGAAGGGGAGTATGGATTGACAAACAAATTTTTCATTATGTGTTTTGCAAGCCCATTTAAAAATAGGGTTGGATGTTCCTTTCTTAACAAGAACAGATCCTTCAATTCTGTCATGAATATATGCAATGGATTGTGGAAAAGTATTGAATACGCTCAATTGATGAGCGAAATACTTTTTCCCATTTCTGTTGTCTGTATATTGGTTGCAAACTATATTGCCATCTCCGTCTATAAATCCTGCGAGCCATTCAAAAAAATATGGTTCAATAGGTTTCTCTATTCGTTCAAGGATGGTTTGTATAGATTTTATCAATGGGCTTTTAAGTTTTTTGATAATGCTGCAAGTAATGGATCTGTTCTGTTTTTTTCCGTCTCTAGATTGATTGAGATAATCCCTCAGTTTTATAAGTTGAGACTGCTTAACAACAGAAAATTCGCAAACGGAATTGATGAAGTAAAGAGCTTGTTCAGAAATGGAATTTATTTTCCATGTATACGATCTCTTCCTTTTTTCTCTTTGTCTTGTGTAAATAGATCCTGCAAATTTTTCTTTGAAAAGATTGGGAATTTTTTCATTAGTCATTTCAATGGCTATAGTAAAAGATCCTTTTGGGCACAAAGAAACATATCCTTCAGCATCAAACAACCCTGCAAAATATTGCATAACAAACTCCTTTCGTTATGTGGCAAGTTACATTGTAGTATGACAAATATTCACCTGCAACGACTAAATCCAGGGACTCAAGGATAAATTCTTTGAGATGCCATAGTCTGAACAGTCGGGAAACCGATTGAGATGGGAATAACAAGACCATCCGCCCATAATGGGTCAGTAGGCTTAAGTGCCGAAAGTAACAGATAAGCCAACAAATGCCAGTGCACTTCCTATGGAATACGGTTCTGTGTTTAACATCAGAATCTTAACAACATCGGAAGCTCCGGTTGCTATAGCGGCGTCTGCTAATGGGCAAAATGTGTATTACAACACAGTGCTCGGTAAACAGGCGATTACTCACATCAATCAAGATGGTTATTCCATGAACTTGATTTATCGTGATCCTTATTACTCTGGAATGCTTGCTCAAAACGCTACTCTTGCCATTAAGTTTGGGCAGGCGCAAGCAATTACGCAAGATACTGCTATTAGAAACGTGCTATGTACTTCATTGTACTCTAGCCAACTTTTTTAGGAGGTTTTTATGGCAGAATATTCAAGATTAGCAAAGGGAACTTTTACTGCAAATGGAGCTACGAATTTGATCGAGCTTCCTTTTCAGCCAACCACTGTACAGTTATGGAACTATACAGCGTATGGAACTCCTACTGCTACACAAGTTGCTGAAGCGTATTGGGATTCTGACATGGGTCAAGGGTATGCGCTGTACAAGACAATCACAGCCACAACTTTTGCACTTGTTCCAGCTCTCACTACCACTTTAGGAATTTATACCTTTAGCGCTGGAGATCTTTTGATTTTTGGTACTAAGAAACAAGTCATTGCTGCAACAGCTGCAACGGCAAGTTTCAACGTAACAGCGCACGGGTATGCAGTGGGCGATGTAGTGATGTTTACAGGTCTTTTTGAAACTTCAACAACAGGTATGCCGCAATTGAGTGGTATTCCTTTGGAAGTTGTCACTGTAACGGATGCCAATAACTTCATTGTAAACTGGAATACAAATCAGTCAAACTACACCAGTTTGTCAGGTTCTCCTTCCGGAGCTTACGTAATGAAATTGCTGTATCCATTTTTGTATGCGCCAGGTGTGTCTATCATCGAGTCGATTACAACAGGAACAACAACCACGATCACAACTTCCGCTCCGAATAACTTCGTAGTCGGACAGCAGATCGCGTTCAATATTCCATCCGCGTGGGGTACAGTTGAACTCAATGAGCTTCCTAACACACTCATTCCAGGAAGTCCGCAGTATTACTATGTAACTTCGGTGATTAGTTCTACTGAATTTGTGTGCAATGCCAACACAACATCGGCAACCGCTTTTACTAGCAACGTAACAGTTGCTCAAGTCAAAGCCGGTCTTTCATTCCCACAAGTAAAAGCTGTGGGAGACGTGAATACAGGAGGTTATCCATATTCTGGAGGCAATCTGTATCCATCGCCTGTTGTGAACAGTGTAAGCACAATCAATGGACCTGCGATTTATGGTTCGTATGTCAACAACACATTCCAAGGTTTTGCCGTGGGGTCTACAGTTGCCAGCGTTTCATCTCAGGTTTGGTATTACCAAGCAAAATTGCATGACATAAACAACTAGTCAAAAAATATTATTAGTTGATATGGTGGGGGTAAATTTTACCCCCATTTTTTATGTCAATTGCTCCCGAATCTAATCCTCCGATTACACCATGGTATTATCAGCCTTCTAGATTTCCAATCATCTCTATTTCTCAGGGCGCTACAACAACCATTACACTGGCATCCACAGATGTAGGAGGTGTAACAGTAGAGCCTAATTATGTAGTAGGACAGCTTGTAAGAATCATTGTTCCTTTTCCTTACGGAATGACTCAAATCAACAATCAAACAGCGTATGTGATTTCAATTCCTTCAGAGCTAGAAATTGTTGTAAACATTGATTCTAGAAATTACAATTCATTTGTGTCTGACCCGTCTTTTGGACTGAATCCTGCACAAATTGTAGCCATTGGAGATGTGAATAGCGGTCAAATCAATACGGGAAGAACCGGAAATTCAACTTACATTCCAGGATCTTTCATCGATATTTCTTACTGAGTTAAAGTACAATGAGTGAACCAGTTTTAAGTTTTTTATTGCTATTTCCTAAAAAAATGTCTATAAATTTATATTAAACATTTTAATAGGAATGCAACATGACAGAGAGGCCCAAAATATCTTCTTTTGCTGACAAAGAATTAGAAAAAGTAGAAAAACAATTTGAACAGCAAGAAGAACAGATCAAGCAGGTGATGGAAAATAGGACATTTGCTCCTCCTCCTTCAGAAGAGATGCAAACAAAAATGTCTTCTCGTGAAATTCAAAATTCTAAAGAAATACATTTAAGACCTATCAGTACTATAGGATCGAAAGAAAAATTCAATGAAAGATTCAGGGAAGCATGGAACTTTTCAAAAGAATATGTGAATTTTATCGCAGAAAATAAAGAATTGATCGGTGAAAGCATTACTCTTTGGACAAAACCTTATCCGGGAATTCCGGCAGAAGAATGGGTTGTTCCTGTCAATAAACCTATATGGGGTCCTCGTTATCTGGCTGAACAGATCAAAAGAAAATATTACAACAGATTGGTTATGAAAGAATCTCAACGCACTTCTGAAGATGCATTTGGACAGTATCAAGGAGCTTTGATTGCTGATGAACAAATACAAAGATTAGATTGTCATCCAGTTTCTACAAGTAAATCCATTTTCATGGGAAAAAGTTCATAAAAAACTTCAATTTTTAGGTAATTTACGAATATTTTATCTGATATTATTACATATGTTCGAAGAATTATAAAATCACCTTCCAATTCACAAATTTCAGACAATTTAATCATTGATTATATCAATCGATTTTATTTGATGGATGTAGATGCAAGAATACAGCTTTTTGATTTTAAAACTCTTTACCGCTTTCAAACCACTCCTGGAATTGATTCGTACAACATGCCTCTTTATTCAATTCAAATTGAGCCGGGCAATCAAGAAATTTTGTATTATCCTGTTTATCAAGGATTTTTGCCGCAGTGTACAGCCAATGGAATACAGATTCCCTTTTACACGCAAAGACAAGATTTTTGGAATGAATGGCCTAATTACATCCAGTCATTGACACCTGCTGCAACGGGTAATGGAACCACAGGACCTTATACAATTGATCTTCCCTACTATCCAGCCATTCCAGGTCATGTAGACACCACAGGAATCATTGCGACAGGACTTGAATACGGAGACCCTCCTATCACTTCTGAATTCATCACAACAATTCCTACAACAAGCGTCTATTCAGCTGTTTTTTTTACAGCGACGGGAACAAGTGGTCAAACGATGGTTGTTGCAGACAGCGGACAGTTTTTATCAGGGGCTCAAAACTACGGTCTTTTGATGAATCCTGGATCTGCT
>Ga0116231_10012637_pt1 | contig 12294 bp, 11 predicted proteins | sample S1TSphgellanicum_2_FD_89695 | JGI IMG/M metagenome (GOLD analysis project Ga0116231, IMG submission 89695) | Host-associated microbial communities from peat moss isolated from Minnesota, USA - S1T2_Fd - Sphagnum magellanicum MG | ecosystem: Host-associated > Plants > Peat moss > Unclassified... | reverse complement strand
TTGGCATCCTAGATAATAGAAGTGCGCCTATTCATAATTATTTTTGCTCACACTCCCATTATTAAGAATATCATAACCAAGATCATCAGGAATTTTCAATACCTCTAAAGAATGATGTTTTTTTGGATTAATAATTTCTGAACATTAACCATAGTCTCAATTAAGCGAAAACAGATGATTTTTGATAAATCTGCTCTTAGTTAATTTTCAAAAGATAGATACAGCAAGCAAATTTTTTGATTGCACTGCAGAAAGTTCAACAGGTTGAGAGATATTATTTTTAAAATGAGATAACATCAATTCATCGCGTTGGTGCCAAATATCAAAGATTTCTTTCCTACCATCATTTAAGATTTCCTGGTCAACTTCGTAGAAATCATCATTTGTTTGTTTGAGTTTTAAACCCAACAAACTCAATAAGCGATTAAGTATCTTGATTCCAGAAACTATTTCTTGATTTCTAATCAAATCGATCCCCAATGCTCTTCTAATATGTTTACTATTCTCAAATGAAACACTTTTAAGTCTGATCAAATCAGCATCTTTTTCACAAAATAATCTTGCTACTTCTAAAAACTGTAATAGACCCAAAACTCTCAGAGCCTCAATTTTCAAAGTATAAGTTTTTAAATCTGGCAAAAAAACTTTTCCTTCGCCCAGCAATAATTGTTTTTGCCATTCTTGTTGGTCTCTGATATGGAAATAATCACTTTCGTGAATTAGATAATAATGGGTTAATAATTGACCATAATATCCTTTGTCATCTTGGAGCTTAAGCCAGGGGGTAATATTAATTCCATACCTTTGTTTAAGAACAAATTTACTGATTTGATTACGTTCTATTTCAGTCAAAGAATGTTTAGACAATAACTGTTCATACTCAACATAATCAATATCTCTTGCTTGAGATATAGCCGTAGCAACTGTAATCTGATTTTGCTGTTTAATATCATGAATTTTCCGCTTAATATCCTTGGACTTTTGCCGACTTTTTGCCCAATCTTCTTGGACCTTAACAATTTCTGCGACTAATCTCTTACGTGTATCTAAGTCATCTGGATCAGCAGCTAGAAAAGCCAAACGCAAATCACGAATAATATTATTATGAACTGCATTACTCCGCAACTGAATTTGATGTCCATCTGCGATTAATCCGTCCTGCATCGATTGACGATAGAAGCGAATAGAAGCATTTACCCTAGCAGATAATTTTGACCAGGTGCGGAGATGAATAGGGTCATAAACTAAAGGTAAATCTACATCTATTTTATGTAGAGGACTGAGTAAAGCTAAGTTATCTTTTTGATTTTCCTGATACCAATAAGATAGCAACCTATAATTAGTACTTCCACTAGCAATCAAGCCGATACCACGTTTAGCACACCAGATAACCCGTGGAACATCATCTCTCACCCTAGCTAATGCTTGACGAGCTTCAGAATCAGGAATTACCCCTTGGAAAATTCCATAAACCCTATCGAAATGTTGGACATCAATACTAATCCCTGTTCCTAGACTAGGAGTGACAAAAACTGTATCGTAGTCAGTAATTTTTTCATTAACAGCTGAAATAAAATCAACCGCTGCATGTCCAGGGGTGTTAGTAGTAAGGCTACTGACTACTAAAGTATGGGGAAATTGCCTACGAAGCTTTTGTAATTTTTCTCTCAGATATCTTTCAATAGTTTCACAACTATAACGTCCAGAGCGACTATCAGTTGTTACATAACATTTACGCCCTGATAGCAAATCTAATTCTAATTGGTGAATTAATGGAGTTGGATTGGGAGAGTCATAGAAAGTTATCTCCCAACCTTGTTGAGGCTTCCACTGGTTGACCACCACCCAAGGCGTTAATTTAATTCCTGCTAATCCCTGGATATATTCTAAAGAAATATCAGACAAATCAGCGTCTTGGATAATTATTAATCCCCCAGTTGAAAGAACCGTATAAACTAGTTGTTGAAAAACCTTGAGAATTTTTACTCGCTTTTGTTTACAAGTATCACTATTAAGTAAATGCCATAAAGATTGTTCAACTTCGTCTAAAATCAATATTGCTCCCCGCCAATTTTTCGGGTTTAATTTCCCCAGAGAATCAATACATAAACCAAATGATTTAGGAGTTTCCCCATTAAGAATAGATAATTTAGGATCTTCTCTAATCCATGCTTCATGTGGTATTCCCCATGAAATACCAATCTTGTCACATAGGAAACGTCCTAATAAAATCCTATGGGTAATTAATAAAACTGATTGATCTCTACTCTTAGCTTGATTAACTAGAGATTGTAGCGCTGTTGTTTTCCCTGTACCTTTGCCTGATTTAACTCCCACTAATCCTGAAGTGGGAAAAGATATCTCTCCTAAAAATTGGCGGTCAATAGTTAAGGCTGGTAGAACAGTTAATTCAGTATGAGGTTTAGTTTGAGCAATATATACTTCTAAATCAATGCTCTGACGATAAATTTTATCAAAAACTGTTGCACCCTTAGCCACAATAAAATCATCAACACCCTTTTCCATCCCTGGTAATTCAACAACTTTTACTTGACAATTATGTTGTTGGAATAAAGAACCGAGTTGGGAGATAGCATTATTTACAGCAGCAATTTTTTTCGGCTGAGTCTCAAAATCGAAGCATATATAAAAAGTACGTTTTTTGATAGTGAATACAACTAAATCATTAATCAATTCACGCCGAGTAACTTTACCAAATTGATCTTTAACAACCCGATAACCACTAGTGATTCCAGGAATCCCAATAGCAGCATAGCCTTGGGTCAAAAGTGCTGCCGCTTTTTTGGCTCCCTCGCAAATAATCAGCGGGATATGATGTTCTATTACCCATGGCCAAAAACCCTCTGCTTCTCCATCAGCAGTAATGGTTATATGATTGGGTAGTGGTAAATTATACCGTTGAGCAACTTGCTGCCACAGATTGAGAGGTACTCGTAGACAAAATATTCTTGTTGGTGTGCTGGGCGGATGTTCATACTTAATAGATTTACCAATCTTATTGCTGCGAGGTTGATTGGGTTTGAAGCATCCCCATTCCATCATTTGCCAATTTTTTAGCGGGTCTAATCCAGAACACCACCAACCACCTTCATTAATATGGGCATAACGTTGTAACCACCCATTTCTGACCATTCCTGTATTGGTACGGGGAATTTTTGCCGAAATTAGCAAGTAATCATAGGCATTATTGCCGGAAAGAGACTTAAAATTTAAATCTATTAAGTATAAATCTATGCCACAGGTCTTGACTAATTCTTCAAGGTGTTGTGGATGGATATCATGCAAATGCATAGGCCGAAGCACCCAGAGGAGACAGCGAGATTAAAACCTTAACATGCTTCTACTAAGTTTTCCCTAGAAGGAGTCGCAGTATTTAAGAGAGTATTTTCTTACATAGTTTTAAGAGATACTCCAGTGAATACACAAATTGCTGCTTCTAGCAGTTAAATTCCAGGAATATTTCCTAAATTAATATATACGTACTGTGATATTTCTTCAAATTTAAATTTTAATTACTAGTAAATATTCTAGGGAAAGATGCCAGGAAAATTATTTGCTGGACAGTTCCATTTACCTGGAAATTGGGGTAAGATGCCAATCTAGCGTTAAAAATAGCAAAATCAATGCTCAAGAATGATGATATTATATTTAACATATTGTAATACCTATACATCCATCGCCATCTATATTTATAATTAAGTAGGTACTCATAGTGACACAGGTTTCATCTTCTTGGCAGCAACTAGTTAGCCAGTTTCCAGTTATCAAAACCGTTCGAGTCGGGAGCAGGAGTTTTAAGCGATTCCTCGAACCTGGAGTAATGCTGGGATTTTTGACGATTGTTGTGGCTATGTTGATTTGGAATTGGCAGATTTTATTAGCAATTCTAGTTGGGATTGGAGTAATGTCATTAACTTACTCGATGCAAAAGTTGAACTGGCAGTTATGCTGGTCTCAAATATATCATTTCTTAAATAACGTAAATAGTCGTTTGGTCTTAGCTATCAGCAGTGGAGGTATCGCTACTGTAACTACTTATATGACAATAGCAATTTGGGTTGAAGCTAAGAGTATTTGGTTTGTTCTGGCAACTATGATTCAAGGCGTGGGAACATTGGTAACTTTAATTTTTTTGGTGTGTCAAGTGTCCTACTTAGAGCAAAGACGGGAAGATAAACATATTGAAGAGCTACTACAGAGACTAACAGAATCAGAAGCACTAATACGTTTAATTGCTATAAATAAGCTGACTAAACTCATGAGATGCCAACAAATTGACCTTTCTGTGAAGGAGGATATTTTGAATTGCTTAAGATTAGTTCTCAGTCAAGAAAAGGAAACAGTAATTCGTGAAGCAGTCATCCATAGTTTGCAGGTTGGGGGTTATCTACCATCTCTAAAATCTGAGTTGGGTGAAGTGTTAATCAGTAGCAAATCTCCGCAAAAAATTGCCTAAAGAGCAGATTCTTGGCGATACAACTTACCATTCCGTACTTGTATAACTGGGTGATGACACAGTCTAACTAATTGCTCATCGTGGGTAGTAACGATTACTGTAACGCCAAAAGAGTTTAACCTCTGGAGAATTTGGATTACTTGCCAAGAATTATCAGGGTCAAGATTTCCTGTGGGTTCATCTGCTAATAATAATGGTGGTGTACCCACAATTGCTCTAGCAATACTAACGCGTTGCTGCTCTCCTCCAGAAAGTTGTTCAGGAAATCGGTCAGCTTTGTCAAGCAATCCAACTAGTTTTAACGTTGGTTCTAAGCGGCGATGAATTTCTTTGCGAGTATATCCTTGAGCTTGTAGTACAAAGATGATATTTTCCATGACTGTGCGCTGGGGAATAAGTTTATAGTCTTGGAAAACAATCCCGATCCGACGACGCAACAATGAGAGGCGATCGCCTCTCATTGCCGATATATGCAAATCATCAACTATTACCTCTCCACTTGTAGGTAACTCCTCACCATAGAGTAGCTTCAATAACGTTGACTTACCAGAACCACTAGAACCTGTAATAAAGATAAATTCGCCCTTTTTCACCCCTAAATTGACATCTAATAGTACATGGCAACCTTGAGCATAAGTCTTGGTAACAGAACGTAGTTCTAACATTAACTCAGCATTCAGCACTATTAACACCTTTAGTTGTCATGCGATATAGCAATGCTTTGAATGCGAACTCTGGTAAAGCCAACATCCGTTGCCAGCGCCAAGGTTCTTGATAAAGCCTATATAACCATTCCAAATTATTATTTGCCAGCCAAGCAGGAGCGCGACTTTTTTGTCCTGACCAAATGTCAAAACTGCCACCAACCCCAAGCCAAAGAGATCCAGGACAGAGATGGCGGTTTTTGGCAATCCACAATTCTTGACGTGGTACTCCCAAGCCAACGAAAATTATATGCGGCTTTAATTGAGCCAAAATTTGTTTTAATTGGATTTCTTCCTCAGGGGAATGATAGCCACTGTGAGTCCCAGCTAGATGCAACCCTGGTATTTGTTTTTGCCAGTAATCTGCTGCTGTTGCGGCTACTCCTGCAGCTCCACCATAGAAGAACACCTGAATACCTGTTTTATCCTGTTTAAGCACCTGTAATAATTTTTCTGCTAATTCAATCCCTGGACAACGTTGCACTTTTTCCCCTAACAACCATTGTAAGTAAAGCACAACTCCAGCTCCATCTGGAACTACTAGTTCAGCATTTTGAATCACTGTTGCTAATGAGGGATTACGCTCTGCCTGGATAGCCATCTCCGCATTAAGCGTGACCACATGAGCTCCTTTACCCTGTTGTAGACATTCTAGTAACCAGCCTGGATAGTTTGTCATCACATGAACTGGTAATCCTAATACCGAAAATCTTTGAAACGATTTATACATAGTCTATTTTTATTTAGACTCACACCTATTGTATTGATATTGAAGGCTAGTCTATCAGATTTTTTCCTAAGCGGTTTGCGTTGATCGAGCTAACTAGAAAATTAGTTTTTAGGAACATTCGACAAGCTCAGTCCAGCCAGTGTAGAGTGTAATCGAACTCAAGGTGCAGTTCATGCTTTGCGCTCCGGTCTGTTAGTATAGGTTAATTCATCTGTTTTACCTATATTCATAGGAGTTAAGTAGTAAAAATGCAATTAGTGTATCCAAACTTAATTTTTAGGTCACAAAAGAGAAAATCATTGTTTTTTAAGCGTTAATTTTAGATGTTCAGATGAGATAATCTTAAGACTATCTTGCCGTTCAAGTATCTGAGAAGCATGGTCAATTATGGCTGAGAAAAAGTTAGATAAGCTCAAGCTAATGGTGGTAGATGATGAACCAGATAACTTGGAGTTACTCTACCGCACCTTTTGGCGAGATTTTAAAGTATACAAAGCAAATAATGCCCGTGATGCCTTGTCAGTTTTAGACAAGGAGGGTGAGATGGCAGTAATTATTTCTGACCAAAGAATGCCAGATATGAACGGCACAGAATTACTCAGTCGTACAGTAGAACGATTTCCTGATACCATTCGGATTCTGCTAACTGGTTTTACTGATGTCGAAGATTTGGTGGATGCAATTAACTCTGGTCAAGTATTTAAATATATTACTAAGCCCTGGAATCCCGATCGACTCAAGGCATTAATTGAGCAGGCTAGTGATACATATCGGATGGTGAAAAAACGCACGGAAGATCTCCGGCGTGCCCTACGGAGAGAAGCTCTATTCAATGCTGTCACAACTTCGATTAGAGAGTCTTTAGACTATAACAGTATGCTGCAAAAGATTGTGGCTACTTTGGGGGAAACATTTGCCGCTACTCATGCTCTGCTGATTCCAGTAGAGAATGATAATTTGATGCCAACCCGATTTTCTTATCATAACGCTGAAGCAGCCATTGAAGATTACGACCCTGATCCATTGATTGCATCAGTCTTACAAACAGGTAATTATCAACTGGTGCAAAATACGGGCAATCCGGTGAGTTACTTAGCTCTGCCACTAACTTACCAGCAACACCTGTTAGCAATTATTGCTCTTTATCAACGTAATTCTGAAAATCCTTGGAAAAATGAGGATATTCTGCTCATGACAGGAATTGCTGAACAAGTAGCATTAGCCCTTTCACAGGCTAAATTCTACCAACGCTTGCAGGAAAAGCAGCAGCAAATTCGAGCGGAATTGGAAGTAGCTCGTCAGATTCAACACAATCTCCTCCGACAGACTTTACCCGTTCTGGAGGGAGCAAGAGTACAAGCTTGTTGCTACCCTGCACAAGAAGTAGGAGGGGACTTCTTTGAGGTTTTTGTACATCCTCGGGGTGATTTATGGTTAGCTGTAGGTGATGTTTCTGGTAAAGGAGTTCCAGCTGCTTTATTTATGGCCAGTGCAATTTCATTATTGCGCCGGGAATTATCTCAGGAATCGCCTGCTGATCCCAATGTGATTATGCGGAATCTCAATCATGCTCTATCTGATGACTTAATAAGTAATAATTGCTTTATTACTCTTGCTATTGCATGTTATACACCCAGTAGTAGAGAACTTACTTACGCGAACGCCGGGCATGTCTATCCCATGCAGTGGTCACGTCAAGTACCTTTAAGCGACGAACCTAATTACCTCAAGACCCGAAGTATACCCTTGGGTATTTTGCCAAATTGGCAAGCTCAGTCTGGGAGATTAACCCTTGCACCCGGAGATACTTTACTACTTAATAGTGATGGACTGACAGAAGCAAAGATGTCAGGCAAGATGATTGGTTCAGAGGGATTGTGGCAACTTATCCAACAGCAGCCTCAGCCTCTGATTCTGCAAGATTTACTCAATCTGATTCAAGAGGTCAATAAAATTCAAGAAGATGACCAAACTATACTCTCACTGGAGGTAATATAAATAATGAAAATCATGAAAAGCGAGCTTCACGTACCAAGTGATTTAGACTTTTTAAACATCGTTGAAAGTTGGTTGTTAGGATGCTTGAAAATTCAGCTAGGAGAATCGACTGATTGGTCACGACAGTCCAGCCGCCTACGCCTGGCTTTGGTGGAAGCATACTCTAATGCTGTACGTCATGCACATAAAGATAAACCTAATGTACCCGTTTTAGTTCGTTTGGAACTAAAAGAGCGCTCCCTGGCGATTGAAGTCTGGGACTATGGTGAAGGTTTTGATATGTCTACCTACTTTCCCCCAAATCCTATAGAGAGACAAGAAGGTGGTTATGGTTGGCTGATTATGAGCCGTTTGATGGATAAGGTGGAGTATCAATTAAAAATTAATGGTGCTAACTGTCTGAAGTTAGAAGCAACTATTCCCGAAGTAGTTAAATAGCCCACGAAATCTTATTTATTCACGAGAAATACTTAATATCACCAGCCCTCCGGGCAGGGAACAGGGAATAGGGAACAGGGAACAGGGAGAAAACCCTACCCGAATTTTGGGTATGAGAGCAACTAAATTTATTTATGAAAAGAAATAAAAACATTTTTTCTTTCTGGCGTTGCGCCAGAAAAAATACGTCCCTATACAAATCTCCATAATTAAAGTTTTAAAGTTAGGGGATTTTACTGTTCCCTGTTCCCTGTTCCCTGTTCCCTGTTAAGAAATATTAATTTAGTTAATAATTTTTGCTAAATTTATTTGATTTTTTAGCTCTAGCTAGCGCATACTTAAAATCCACGAGTGATGGCTGTGAAAAAGTTATTTTTCGTAATCTTGCTCTAATCTATGCCATTTTGCCTATACTTGCGTGTAATCTACTACATCTTACTGAAACTTAAATCCTGAAGAAGATCACAATATTCGACGTATGGAAGCTCTATTCTGCTTGTCACCTCGTTATCGCCTTGATGATGAATCACCATGGTTAGAAGGAATTGACCCCAGTCGTCATTACTGGATTGCAGTAAATGGAGAGAAGAATTTAACACTAGCTGTTCCTGGGTTCCTAGAATCTTCTCTCGATCAGTTCAAAAAAGTTATCCGTCAATTTCGCTCCCTACAACCAGGAGAGACGATGAATTTGACTAGAATTTCTAGTAGTTTTTTAATTCATTGTATCTCTTATGACTGTTATGCCATAGAAACTAGTATCAATAATGCACCCGTATGGCATTTATTCGATCAAGAAACATTAGACGGTTTATTGATGACAGCACATCCAGATTGGCAATGTGCACCATCAGATATTGATCTAGGGCGAAAATTACTTTTGCGATCGCTTGTAGAGACTAGTATCAATAAGTTTTAGGGTGTTAAATGTTGTAAAGCGAATAATTCTCGAGGAGATGCTAAAAGCTTAACTTTGAGTTCTAATATCTGCCGTTTTTGGTTGAGAATAAACAGCCAGAGAGTATTAACGCTACACCAAGAAGTATGGGTTCTGCCTTCTACTTGAATAAGTGTGTGATTATCAGTTAAATTCTGGCTGGTTCCCATTATTGGTTCTGCTTTGATATCTTGAGCTTCTTGTTGTAAGTACTGAGCGATCGCCTCTATCCCTACAACTGCAGACTCAAACGGCGGATATATTGTCCCATTATCAGTAAACAGTCCAGCTGTTTTGGTAAATTCTCCTGCATTTAAACTGACAAAGTAGTTGATAATGCTAGAATCTCCGATTCCTGGAATCTGGAATTCTGTTGATAAGGAAAATTCAGTTAATACCATAAAAAAATCTCAATTTAAATGTATTTAGGAGGGAACAGGGAACAGGGAACAGCAAGAAAAAATACGTCCTTATCCAAATCCTCTAATTTTAACTATGAGGATTTTACTGTTCCCTGTTCCCCGTTCCCTGTTCCCTGTTCCAAAGCTTTACTCAGCTAAGGTGTCATCAACACCCATATCTGAAACTATCTTGCGTAGGACTGTAATTTGCTCACCAAAATCTAGCTCTTTCAGAACTGCTAAAACTTGAAAACCGTCACGAGAAAGTTGATAGTTAGCTGGAATTGGCACAACAAGACCCTTAACCATCAACTCTGATAACTCGTACCAGAAAGCTAATTTAGTATTGGGGCTAAAAATACCATAGGAGCGAGAAATAGGGGTATTTCTTTGACTTGCTAAGTCTCGCATTGCTGCCAATTGTTCAGATTGGTTCATCTGCTTGATTTGATTCAATAACCCTTCAGCTAGCTGTAAACGAGCTGCACCTGTAGCGGCTGGAGTTATTGAAAGACCCATCTCCGTATAAACAAACCAAAGTACTGCCAGTTGATCGTCTATGCTCAAACCTTTAAATACTGATATTGCAGATGCAATAGACACGCCGTATTGTACGATATAAGCGCGATTATCAGCAGAATTGATTGAACTCGAATCCAAAGTGAATGTCATAATTACACCACCGTTGATTAACTGAGTAATTTATAAAACAGGCTAGAGTCAGCTTCACTTTGAAGCTACATTACCTCTTGCAACTATTCTGCATTATTTCTTAACAAATGACAAATAATCTAAACAAGGAGTCAGGAGCGGAGCCGGAAACGCTCCGCCTCCGGTCAGGATGATATTGTGGGGGGAATGGAACTGACGGGGAAATATGAATCAATTTGGTTTTAGTAGTTCTATGGTGAGAGAGAAAGCCAGAGAGTTGGGATTTCATGAAGTGGGGATTGCTGCTACAGATGGAATAGAAGCTACAGAAGCAGAAAGACTACAGACCTGGTTAAAACTGGGTTATCACGCTTCTATGGAATGGATGTCCAATCCCAAACGCCAGAATATTAGTCAGGTGATGCCAGAAGTGCGATCGCTCATCTGTGTAGCTCTGAACTATTACACTGGCGATCAACGTCCCATGGGAAAGGAATATGGAAAAATTTCTCGATACGCTTGGGGAAGAGATTATCATCGGGTGATGCAAAAAAAACTTAAGCAATTAGCTTTGTGGTTGGAGTCACTCACTACTGGAGTTAAAGCTATTTATTATGTAGATACTGGTCCTGTACAAGATAAAGTATGGGCGCAAAGAGCTGGAATTGGCTGGATTGCCAAAAATGGTAATGTTATTACCCGTAAACATGGTTCTTGGGTATTTTTAGGGGAAGTGTTAACTAATCTTGAATTGGAGAGCGATCGACCAGCTACAGAACATTGTGGTACTTGTACCCGTTGTATTCAAGCTTGTCCTACCTCTGCGATTACACAGCCATTTGTAGTGGATGCGAATCGTTGTATCGCTTACCACACGATTGAAAATCGTGCTGACCAATTACCGCCAGAGATTGTACCTCATTTGCAGGGTTGGGTTGCTGGTTGTGATATTTGTCAAGATGTTTGCCCTTGGAATCAGCGATTTGCCCATGTAACTGATGTGACAGATTTTCAACCTTACCCTGGAAATGTCGCACCCCATCTGGTAGAATTAGCCCAAATGTCTAATACCCAATGGGATAAACGATTTATCGCATCATCGTTGCGGCGCATCAAACCAGAAATGCTACGCCGAAATGCTAATGCTAATCTTGAAGCATCTAGGTTAAAGAATGACCCAGAAAGTAATAATCTTTGATTTTGATGGGACGATCGCTGATACGGTAGATGCTCTTATAAGTATTGCCAATCGTTTAGCTAGAGAATTTGGTTATATACCAATCACTCACCCAGAACTGACTATATTGAAAAACTTAACTGCGAGGGAAATTATTCATTATTCTGGGATTTCTCTGTTCAAAATTCCTTTTTTAGTTAAAAGAGTTAAATCAGAGTTAAAAAGTAAAATAGCAGATTTGCATCCTATTGATGGAATGCAAGAGTGTTTAAAAGAACTCAAGCGTAAAGAACATAGACTGGGAATTATTACTTCCAATTCCCAAGATAATGTGACTGAATTTCTCAAGAACCACGAATTAGACCATCTGTTTGAGTTTATTTATTCGGGGATTACAATTTTTGGCAAAACAACTATTATTAATAACGTCTTAAAACAGAAGCAACTCAAACCACAAACAGTAATTTATGTGGGAGATGAAACTAGAGATATAGAAGCATCTAAAAAGGCTAATGTCAAAGTTATAGCGGTTACATGGGGGTTTAATTCTGCAGAAGCACTGGCGAAACAAAATCCAGATTTTCTCATTCACCACCCGAGTGAACTACTTTCTATAATTGAAAATTGTGATTAGAAGTTAATCAGCCCCCTCACCCCTTGTGAACTTACCCCATCGCCTTTGGCAATATCTGATTCATCGGAGTGGGATTACGGATGAAGACCGTTGGGCGGGAATATCCCATAAAACTCTCAATCTTTTAGTCCAAGAACTGATTGGGGG
>Ga0116231_10012635_pt1 | contig 12296 bp, 4 predicted proteins | sample S1TSphgellanicum_2_FD_89695 | JGI IMG/M metagenome (GOLD analysis project Ga0116231, IMG submission 89695) | Host-associated microbial communities from peat moss isolated from Minnesota, USA - S1T2_Fd - Sphagnum magellanicum MG | ecosystem: Host-associated > Plants > Peat moss > Unclassified... | reverse complement strand
TTCTTGTATATGATAATGCATCATCTCTTCAAATGCAAACTTTCGTCTTTTTTTCTCTCTTGCTTGCATAGTAATATTTCATCCCTTTGAAAGCAAATCTCTTCCTAATTTACTTGTTTGCATGCAATAATATTGCAATTTCTTCAAAAAGAATAATAATGAATGTTGGTATTAGAAAACTAAAAGCATGGTCACACTTCGAGATAAGTAAGAAATAATTCAACATTAGAAACTACAAATTGTATTATTGACTTTGATCTAGAATCCAATGTGGCATTCAAAATTAGTTTTGATTTCATAGAAATTAATATGATTCTCGAGTAAAAAATGAAGAATAAATTAATGGCAACTTTAAAAAGATTTTTATCAATATGATGCTTGTGCTCATTAGACATCTAGACAAACTTCACATTCAAAACCCCACATACTTGCACAAATAATGACATTTCAAAATAATCCTTCAAGCATTCAAAAGTGTATTTAAAATTGTTTTCACTAGTGTGCACAATGAATTGTTCAATTAATGATCAATCTGGTGCAATCCAATTTTTTCACATGATGATCATTTAGGTGTGTAAAAAAAAAACATTTGAGTGGTGATCATTGTTTCTATAGATACACGACTCTTTGAATTCAATGGATAACTCAATGTTGTGTTAAGAAAAAACTTCAAGGACTTGAATTTTTATTATTACTTTTTTCACATTATCCAACAAATCATTTCATCTTTTCTTTGCACACATTTACATACAAATGATTAGTAACACATTTTGTTGAATCATGTGCAAATGTTCAAACTACTTGTATTGTCACATGCATTAAACTTGAAAGATCAAGGTTGGTGTAGACCTCAATAAAGAAGGAAGGAAACTATTGTTGAACCGACAACATTTGATTATTTTGAAGATGAATAAAAGCAAACTTGACGACCAAATTGGGATTCTTCATAGATCCTTGTAGTCATTAAAGCCAAACAAGATAAATACCTCACAAGCATTGACCAAATTGACTTACATGACTAGATTGAAACCAACAAATTGTCAAAATTATCAATTTGTTACACATTAGATTTTTAAAAAAATTGAACAATTTCCAAAGGCAAATGGTGTCCCATATATGGAGATTATAAGAGGATTTATGACAACATATATGGCACAAAATTCAAATTTCAATATCAAAACATATCACCACATGAAAAAATAACTTTCAATCTATTAAAGCATTTTAATTGTTAAGTTTATGAAATGATGGATGCATTCATGGTGAGTAGGTTGTTGTTAAATTCCCCTTCATGTTGGAGATACCATGGCTCCAAACGATAATGTTTATAATAATGGAGATCAAGGACCCATGATTTAAGCAAACATCATTGTTCCAATACATGGGCTTCAATGTGTGGAACATTATGTCTTTTAAAACAATAATGAAAGAGAAACCAACTTAGTTTTTGAAAGAACAAATAGTGATTCTCGACATCCTTATGTTTTTCCTAAACTATAATCACAAGTGATAAGCTTTTTCAATTCAAGCAACATAGTCCAATTTAACATGAAGGAATGGCCCATTTGAATTGGGAGCTTTTAAACAATGCTAATGAAACAATTCCTAAAGGTCATGGAGTACATAGAAAAACATCTTATTCTTTAATGTGAATTGTCATTTGAACCACTTATATTTTGAACAAAATTACATTTGGTAATGATAACATTATAAAAAAATCTCCTTACCACATAGAGGCATGGTGGAGACCATTGAAAATGGAATTGTTGTGTTAATAGCCTATATTCATAAAATTCACAACACACAAATTTGTTGATTAAGGAAAAAATCCAAATTGCACAAAAAGTTCTTTCAACAACTTGATTACTTTAAGCAAAGAAATAAAAAAAAGGCACAACACTAAAAAGGAACATGGTGTGCATGTAATGATCAAACTTTAACCCACATCATAGAAATGACATTTACTCACAACGAACCAACCATCTTTGATCAAGGTACACTAGAACCCCATCAATTCAAAAATCTCACAATTAAAAATAATGATTTTATTTACATTTTATTTTCCTTTGAATTTTTTTAAAAATAAACTAAATAAATAAAAATTCAAAATGATAGATAATGTAATGTAATGTATTACTAAATACATTTGTATATGGTGTAATGCATAATGCATGATCCAAACATGTGTATCAAACAATTTTATTTTTCTTCAAATTTTTTAATAGTTGCAAAATTCAACTAGCAAAATGATGGCGAATAAATTCATGTTCATGTAATACTAATAAACCCCAATCCATGACTACATTCATGATTGGGTTGTTGTTGTTTATATGACTACATGATTGCAGAGCCTAGGATGGGAAAGTGTAGATCAAATTACGTATAGGTACCTAGGTAGCTAAGTGTACAAAAAGCTACCTATAAGGTAGGTTAACTTAGGTAATTAGGATAATCATATTTTAGGAGACTACTAACCTAGTTATCCTAAAGGTTCAAAACATGGTTGGGGTACCAAAAAGGATTGTCTCATTAAATATCCATTGGATCCTTTCATTTGAAAATGTCATTGAAATTTAATGGCACATTCATATTGAAGTTTTTTTTTCTTCATAGATACATACATTATTAAGGCACAATTTTATGCATAGCACTTCAAAGACAACACACTAAGTTCAAAATAACAAACAAACCTAGGTCTCAACAATATGATTTCCAACATAAATTTCTAACATATTTTTGCTCATATTTGCTTGATGGTTGCATCAACAAGTTGGGCTCACTTGCGTGTACACATGGTGTAGATCATCATCATAAACCATACCACATTTGTTCTTTAATACATTTAATTATGATGCAACTCTAATTGGGAATGGAGTTCTTTCATGAAAAAGGAAAAGAAAGACCTTACGAGGGATTAGACATGTACCATTGCAACCAAAAAAAACGCATCACGAAAATGTAGAGACACTAGTTTTCCTTGAGCTTATAAATTAGGAGTAGTCATGACACATGTTAATTGGACTAGGAGCATAACTTCCTGAACCTACACTACCCATGACCACTTCAAGGATGGTTTTTGTTGAACTTACAAATCAAGACCAGGTTAGGACCTATGTTAGTAGGGTTGGGAACATAACTTTCTAAACTTGCAATACCCATGATCACTTTAAAGATGGTTTTCCTTGAGCTTACAAATCAAGGCCAGGTTAAGATCTATGTTAGTTGGACTAGGAACATAACTTCCTAAATTCCTAAACTACCCACAATCACTTCAAGGATGGATTTCCTTGAATTCATAATCAAGACCAGGTCAAGACCTATGTCAATTGATTAGGAACATAACTTCTTGAACTTGCAATACCCATGATCACTTCAAGGATGGTTTTCCTTGAACTTACAAATTAGGACTAGGTTACGACCTATGTTAGTTGGATTAGGAACATAACTTCTTGAATTTTTGAACTAATCATGATCACTTCAAGGATAGTTTCCCTTGAATTCATAAATGAGGACCAGATTAGGACCAATGTCAGTTGGACCAAGAACATAATTTCCTAAACCTACATTATCCATGAACACTTCAAGAATGGTTTTCCTTGAGCTTATAAATCAAGACTAAATGAGGACCTATGTTAGTTGTTAGGAACATTATTTCTTAAACCTTCGCTACCCATGATCTACTTCAAAAATGGCTTTCCTTGAGCTTACAAATCAAGACCACACCAAGACTCATGATCTTGATTCATCTTTTGTCCAAGTCAAGAACCTCTAATGTTACTTATAGGTACGTTGGTTTCCAAGAAATGAAATCTACAGCAAAAGACATCTCAAAATAACAAGGACATCAAAGTAACTTCTAGTTTATTTATTAGTAGTCACTAGTTTCAAGATTCAACATTATAATCTGATTCGACACTCTAAGTAGATTAAACCATCCTTGGACATGATTTTGAAAAGAAAAAATTTAAAGGTTCAAACCTCTAAGCTAAAACCTAAAAACCTATAGTCCATTGGATGGACAATTTTTAAAATGAAATTACATTTGAAACTTAAGATCTAGGATTCTAAAGATGAATTGGTAACTTGATAACTATTCCAAAATTTGCAACAGTGTATATATTGCAAAGGAAACAATGCAACTTAAACAACATAGGTACTGAGGTGAAATTTATACATGTGCACAATTGGGGCTGAAAACTCAAATGAACTCAAAGCATCACCAATGAAATTGAATTATAGTTTTAGACTTCATGCCTATTTGTACAATTTGACTTGATGGAGTTTGTTGCTGGGTCAGACTGTCTCTTGTACCCTCCAAGTTTGTTGCTAAACCAAATGCCTCAACCATAGGTTTCAATAGTCCAAATGAAGAACACCAACCTTCATGAAAGACCTCAATGAACCTGCATTTTCTTGAGGAAATTGTGTGCACCACCAAACACCGTGGGTGATAGGTATGGATGCATGATGCAACACAAATGTCATTGAAATAAAATAACTCAATGCAAATTGGACATGCATCAACATTGATGGAGGTGACGGCAATAGATGGAGTTGACGGCCTACTTATTAGAAGTGGCTGAAAATAGGGGCCAATACTTAGTTTCATACTAACAAGTTGTTCCATCAACATGGGCAACATATCTTGGCCAAGCTTCAAGCCCTTCAAAGAAGCACCCAATGTTCTTTCACACTCATGAAAGTTAGAATCACATAAAATGTTGTCAACTACTTGCAACTTCACCTTGGTTTACAACATGTTCTTTTTATCATATCGAACATGTTGCCTCAATTCCTCAATTAATTTTGTTATAACTTAATAATTGGGTACAACTAGACCCTAATCTATCATCAACTTAGAACATGGCAATGCTTGCAGGTGGTCACCACCCATGGAAATTGACAAAGACAAAGCATTTTCAACTTCTTTGAGTTTTGCCTTCACCTTATCAACCTTAGTTTTTGCTTCAGTATGCATTGCCAACCTAATATCCACAATTAAATGTGCACATTTTTGTTCACCCTCTTTTTGTACTAGGTTTTTTTGCATCCCATTTATTTGCTCTTTCAACCCTAGAATGTAGGATTGCTTTGTGACCAAGAGATCATAAACTTTTGAAATCTCTTCTACATTACAAGGTGTAAGCATCTTTGATGAAGATAAACACAAACCAAATTTCAATTGATTATGTGGCAAGTTCTTACATGTAAAGTTGCCTTCTATCTTCACCTTCAAAAAAACACAATGCATGCAACCTAGAATGCCCTCTTGGAAGTGGACGATGTGACCTTGAAACAACCGAATGGCCACTATATTTTCCTCCCCCAACACCTCCAACACATTTGGGGACAACAAGCATAATTGTTGCGTCTATGGTTGATTGCAAAACATCACCTTGTTGTGAATTAGGTGGAGAAATAACTTGCTTCTCCTTTGTAGCTTCCCTTATAGCTTGTAGAGAAAGACATTTCTCATGGGCAACAAATGCATATGCTGCCTAGTTTAGTTTGATTTCATTGTTTTCCACAACCAAAGTGCACATAAACTCTAGAATTAAAACGTCATTCAAATTTTATTTTTCTTTACACATGTGTGTACAAGTTTACAATCACTTCTTACACTTCACTATTAGTGTGTAACTTGAATTTCCATCCATTTTTGTCAAACTTTGGATTAAGAAACTTGCAAATTTTATCTTCTGAGACATCGACCTCTCCTAGGGTTTTGGTATCGTGGCCTATTCCACCTAAACCTTGTTGCAACACAAAATAATCCAAGCCGATTGTTGTATTTGCCTGAAAGCATCAACACAAAATCCATTACATATATGCAATAATTTAGAAAAATGCACATGAAATTCAAACCATTCCTTGAAATTTGCAAAACAAAATTGAACTTGAACATACCGCTACTTCCATGGTGGGTATGCACATTGTGGTAATTTTTTCCACACAATGACATTGAAACTTGTAGACAACAAATCTATAAAAAAACAAATAAGGAATTGCACACACAAAATTGTTGCATATTAGTGATGATCCAAAGCCCACCACATGAAAAACATAAGAAGACGGCCATGGTGGCAACTAAAAAGTTTTGAATGTCCTTGAGGAGTTTAGATGCTTAAACAGAATGGGGTGCTCAACAATCATGGAAGCTCATAGCAAGAATGCAAGTCAACTCTAGTTTCTTCTAAATTGACTTTGGTTTCTTGCATCAAGTGACTTTGGAAGGTGACAAAATATAGTTGAGGTAGACCAACGCTTCAAATTTAGGTTTGTAAACCCAAGTTACCTAAGGTGCACCAATAGGAAAAAAGGAAAAATTTCAAAAATGGTAATGACTTTTTAAATAATTATTTCCTGACCCATTCCTGTAAGAAATCCCTAAGTGGTTCCTAGCGGGTTCACCCAATCATGCTTGTCCCCATCAATGACCTTATTTAGTCATATTGCACATGTCATAGTCCATGTCAAAAACCTAATAGTAACATCAATGACCTTATTTAGTCATATTGTATATGTCATAATCCATGTCAAAAACCTACTAGTAACATCTATGACATTCTTTAGTCATATTGCACATGTCGTAGTCCATGTCAAAAACCTACTAGTAATAGTGTCGACCTAATTTAGTCATATTGCACATGTCATAATCCATGTCAAAAATCTGCTACTAGCAACATCAACCTATTTTACTTAGATTACACACATCATAGTCCATGTCAAAAAGTTTATGACAATTTTTAGTCATTTAAATAAAGTGGCACATTCCATGTAAGCAAAGAAAATTCCACATGTATGTGGGGATGTCCGATGTGACCAAAATGCTAGTAAAAGTTAGTCAAACTAGACGTGCCTACTTTTGGGTTTAATGAAAAGAGCATGGTTAGTCATTATGGAGTGATTATAATCACATTGTTAGGGGCATAAAAACCATGCTTCTATAGTAGTCTTGAGAATGACATAACAATTATTTGAGGAACATCAAGGTTTTTTTTTAGTTGTCATTAACACAATCAAAAGATCAACATAAAACATTTCTATTATGAGGACACCATTTTTTTTGTTGAATCTACAACTATTCCAAAATGTGTTTAGTTTTCTTTTCATTAGTTTCTTCACATATTTGTGAAACTCTATTAATTTCAGTTTACAAGCTTCAATTTTTCATTTCTTCCATTACTTGATCAATTTCAGTTTCATTTATTCATATTATAGGTTTTTCATTTTGCATTGTTGAATTATCATATTCATTTGACCCTAAGTTCCATCTTTCACAATTGTTTTACAAGGCCAAAAGGTGAAGAAAAATAAGCAAACAAATGTAATGTGCTATTGTGTGATGTGATGATACTCCTATGCATAATTAAATATGAAAAAAATTACAAACAATAGCCATTAATAGAATATCCACTAACAACCATTAATAGAATAACCACTAATAACCACTAATATAATAGCCATTAATAAGCACCAATAGCCATGAATAGAATAGCCACTAATAACCACTAATAGAATAGCCACCAATAGAATAGCTACTAATAACCATTAATAAAATAGCCACCAGTAAAATAGGTACCAATAGCCATTAATAACCACTAATAGCCCCAATAAAAGAACAATTAATAGCCATATATTAAAATTATTTAGGGTTGCCAAAAATAATTTAGGGTGAAATAATCTATAATAGACAAAAGTAATTTAAGGTGAAATAACCTATAATAACCTAGAATTGCCAATAATAACATAAGGTGAAATAGCCTTCAATAGCCAAAAATAACCAATAATAACATCACATAATAAAAAATAACTTAAAATGAAATAACTTAGAATAGCCAAAAGTAATTTAGAATAGTTACAAGTAGCTTAAAGTGAAATAATTTACAATAACCAAAAATAACATAGAATAATCTTTAAAAAAATATAATAGCCGAAAATAGTTGAAGGTGAAGTAAGCTAAAATAACCAAAAGTAATTAAAGATAACCATAAATAGGCGTAAATAATGTAAGGTGAAATAATTTAAATTAATGAAAAATAACCATATAATAATTGAAAATAACTTAACATAGGTAGTTTTATTATATTAGCAAAAATCTTATCCATTTATTAAACTTTCTTTTTTTCAAAAGAATGGTCATTGAGATGTTATTGAATAATAATATTCAATTGTATTTTTTTTAAAATTATTTTACACTTCCAAAAGGAAATAAATGTGATTATGTACATTATTGAATTAAAAAAAAAAACTCAAATCATTTCATTTGAAAATTTTTTTAATAAGATATGAATTTTCAAAGTTTATGTTTTTTTAATGTTTAAAATGAAGTATTTAATAACTAAAATGTAATGCAACATATTATCATAACAAGTGAGGTGGCTTGATGGTAAGGGTGTTTGCCTCCATTCTAAAGGTGAAGGGATCAAATCTCATGAATGATTTTGCATGTGGTCAATAATGGTAAGTTGGCCGAATATTCTCTTATCTAGTTCCTTAAAATAAGTGCCTAAGTTGATTATGTGGCCTACTTACATAGGTTAGGTTTTTAAATTAGCCTAGGTAATGACACGTGTCAATAAATCATACGCTAAAAAATCATGAAATTATCAATAATATTATATATTAAATAATTTAATTTTAATTGATTTCCATGTTGGCTAGTTAATTAACTAGCAAATGAATGGCTTGGTAAATTTATATTTCACTTGAGAATAACCTTGTTTCACTAGGTATTAATGAAACAATTCATTATCTGTAGCAACTAGTCCCCATTCACTAGGGGATTAACTAATTTCATTAGGTAAAAATGTCCAAATTCACTCAAAATCTAATGAAACCCAAAGTGAACTAAGATGCATTTTGGTGTAATGCAAGTGCAAAGAAGGGAACAATAATAAGCCCAAAAAGGGGAGCATAAGCAAGCGTGAAGACAAGTAACACCAAATGTAAAAGGGGGAGTAGCAACAAATGCAAACATGAACAATAGCAAGTGCAAAGAGAGAAACAACAATAAACATGAAACAAACAACACCAAACACAAAAAAAAATCAACAAATAGGAAGTGCAAAGACAAATGACACTAAGTGCAAAATTGAACATCAACAAATGCAAAGAAGAATAATAGGAAGTGCAAAGACAAACAACACCAAGTGTGAAGAAGAGCATCAACAAATGCAAAGAAGAATAATAGGAAATGCAAATAGGAGTGATAAGAAACACAAAGAAAAATTAAAACAGAATGTGGAGCCCAAGCTGGAATTCGGGCCCCTTTTTATTTTGGTTTTAGGGTTTTTTTAGGTTTAAAGGAGGCACCCACTTTTTGTTTCCTTCTTATTGCCTACAACCTACACCTTAAACATGAACCCCCTTCATATCCATATCTAGGTAAGGATCTAATATCCTACTTGGATATCAAATTTTCAAATTTTTTTTCCTTGTTTAGATATTATATGATTGGATCTCATAATTTTGAGTTTTGAAAATAAGGATATCACCTTGGATATCATAATTTTAAATATCCAAAAGATTTTACAAATGATATCTTAAGAGATATTCGGTCAAGATATCCAAATTTTTAGGATATATGTCTAACATTGGTCCAAAAAAGATATAATGAATCAGTGACATTACTTTAAACAAATAATATTTGTCCTTTTGCCCCAAAAAGTTTTTTTATTCTAAATGAATTTTTGAATAAAATACTTTGCAATGTTAAAAAAAATGTATATATTGGCCCAATACATCACATATTTTTCTTAATCATTTTAAAATAAATATGAATATTTAAAAATGTGAATTTTTTTTTGTGGATTTGATTTTTTGTTTTGAAAAATAATTACAATTTCAAAACATAACAAAAAAATCACTTTTTACATTTTTTTAGTTTTCTTGTATTATAAATTACAACGTTATTTAGACATCATGTACATTATATCCCATTTATATGTAAAAAAATATTCTTGAAATTTTGAAACAACTCTAAAAATTTCTTTGAATTTTTAAACTTTTAAAATTCCACATTCTAAAAATTATGAGTGTTTTTTGAGTGTGACTAATAGGTTTTTGTGGAACAATCTACACTACCATTTGAAGCCTCACCCACATAAGCACAATATAGAAAACCAATCATACTTAATGTCAAAATATAAGTTGTAACACATTATAAAATCTAGAATCCATATGTAAACAAATGGAAAGTTCAAAAGGGAGAAATCATATACCATTTATGTAGCAATAAACATTTTACATGCTACAAAATGGGCAAAGGATGTTCAACATTTATAATTCATGAAAATAAAGGTTTATAAGAATGCAAATTTGTCTTGGATTGCACCGAAGGGCAAACATGATGCTTTTAAAAATGAATTTTCCATTTTCATTACACCAATGAACATCCATGATTGTTTTAGATTCAAGCTAAATGACCTCTTCTCATTTTCTCCTCAATCCAAGTTGTGATGACTTCATGGTAAGGAAAAATATAATGAAAATGGTTCTCCATACATATGAACTACCAAATCCAAATGCTCACAAAGCATGTTCCCAAAGTCTTGTCTTCATGAATGTCAAGGTTAAAAAAGTGTTTTCTTCTTCCACAAATCCCATAATATAAATCACAACCAATGTTGCCACTTTCATGAATTTGCATAAATGAGGACATAATAATGTGTTGGAAGAATTTTTGCCCCAAAGTTTGGATAATAGATTTAGATCCATGGGCCAATCCATAGCCCATTGGGCATTAAGCTTCATTATGATCTTGAAAACAAAAACATTGTGAATTTAAAATGTCCATATCAAGTAGTGTTATGATTCATGTTTGGGTTGAAACAAGCTTGTTGGCTTGACCATAAAACCTTTTCAAAACAACTAGATGAACAAGGAAGGTGTCCTCACACAAGGATTTTGATTAATAATGCTAATAAATCACACCTAAAGCATCCATCATGCCTTGGGAATGAAATTATTTCTCAAGCCCATTATTAACCTTGGTTGTTGTTTCGAACATTACGTTTAAACATCATTCACAATTTGTTGGAAAAAAAGCTTGAATCACTAATGCATAGAACATTATTGAAAATGATAATGACAATGCATCACAATGGAAGTGCTATCAGTTCATAAATTCAAGTTCTCCATACCTTTGTTTAAATTAAATGTTGAGATGCCATGTGTGCTAGGTTGGATTAGATGAACAATGACTTATAGTTGTAACCTTCATCTAATAGTTGCAAGCAATGGGGTTAATGTGGTGTGCCCATGTGTCACCTATTGATTGGACATTTTTTTCATTTTTTTCATTTTCCCACTTGTTTTCATTATATTTGATGATTAGTAGTTGATAGTTGCAATGTTCAACTTCTAATATCCACTTTAAAATGCAATCATTGAATATTAGTCATATAGTGTGAACTTATAGTTTTTTCCACTTTTATTTATCGTACAAGTCATAGCATCACATCAACATTGAATTATTGCATTTTCTTGTGAGACAATGTGTAACTTTAGCATTGGACAATTTTAATAGCTTTGTACAACCCATCTTTAGTTTCGTGACTTTGAATCTATATTTACAAGTTGGTTTTAATGTGTTTCCAAGTTGCTAAACCCAAGATGCAAACCATGATTTTGTAATGACTTCAGGAATTATAACATTCATAATTCTAGATTAGCTTACATTGTGTTATTCTACACCCATGTAATTATTTTCATTTGAAATCTCATCAACACTAAAAATGCTTACATTCAAAATTAATGTAATTTAAACTACTTATTATTATCATAAGTGTCATTATTACCTTGATCATCACAACAAAATATATGTTATTATACCCAAAAATATCAACATAATGTCATATTGATTACAATTGCATAATCATTAAGCCACATATGGCATGTTGGTATCATTACCAATACTAAGTGATTTATGTGATTATGTAGTCATAGACTTGTTTTTTTGGGTGCCCAATTGAAGATGCCATGTCTTACAATGATGGTTACCACCTTCTATAGCACATTTTACGCAAACATAAACATTAAGCCACATCTCAAGTTGAAACTATGATTGTGGAAAGGTGATCTAGTGGATGTAATTATGTGTGAGAAACTAACATTGAGTCAAACCAATTTAGATAATCCAAATTTCAAACATCCCACAAGTCTCACAACAACATCTCTAAATATGATGCCCATGGGTTCACGATCACAAAATTTTCCCACCAATATATTCCCCACCATTCACCATGCCATAATAACATGCAACATTCATAATGCATGTTGTTTAAGGCCATTTC
>Ga0116231_10012634_pt1 | contig 12297 bp, 11 predicted proteins | sample S1TSphgellanicum_2_FD_89695 | JGI IMG/M metagenome (GOLD analysis project Ga0116231, IMG submission 89695) | Host-associated microbial communities from peat moss isolated from Minnesota, USA - S1T2_Fd - Sphagnum magellanicum MG | ecosystem: Host-associated > Plants > Peat moss > Unclassified... | reverse complement strand
TTTTCTTGAGTTGAGTCTAGTTTTGAATCTTAAGACCCTAGGGTTTAGGGTTTAGTCGACCCTAGCTTTTCTTGAGTTGAGTCTAGTTTTGAATCTTAAGACCCTAGGGTTTAGGGTTTAGTCGACCCTAGCTTTTCTTGAGTTGAGAGTCTAGTTTTGAATCTTAAGGTGGGATCTTTTGTCCGGTATAGGTTTTATGGTGGTTCTAAGAATCAAATGCACATTCAAATTCTATTCAAACCTCAAAACTAGCCAACATTGGTTCTTTACCACCATTATCACCTAAGAAACCTAGAGGTAATCTATCCTTTCCCAAAATACAAGCAAATTGGCATACTAGCCCAATTGTTTGTAATGGATGAAGACTTGTTGTATTTTTATGTTATCTTTGGACATCATGCTAATATGTGTTATTAAGATTTTGAAGAATATTTTGTGACCCACACATCTAGAGGATTTTAATGTCACATTTTATTTTATTTTTAAAAATCTTTTCTCCACCTTAGTTCCTTTTTTTGATTTCATTAAATAATATTTAAAAATAATAGAACAAGTCTTCATTCATATTTTAGTAATTCCCAATATGGTTTTCCTTGAGCTTTGTGGCATTATATATTTTTATGTTGAAGGGGGAATTTAAAGACATCATGAACAACCCATCCGGCCTCCTATCATTCCTTTTCCTTGATAGACACATTCTTAGTTTCAATTATGATATTGTCCATTGTATTCTTGTCCCATAGCAAACCGACCTAATGGTTACCTATGTACCAATATTTGTTTTTGGCAAAATATCTATCACCACTTGGCGAAAATTGTAATTTTTTAATTTTTTTTTGTAAATGGTTTTTTGGGTTTTAGAAGTTCACCATAATTCAAAAAGAGATTTTTTTAAAATCACCAGATTTATAAAAATCAAGTTCCAAAAAGTCTGGATATTTCTGAAATTTTTTTTTAAAAAAAAATTTGGAGAATTTCAACATTTCTGAAAATAATATAATTAGTGTCAAACTGGCAACTGGCCCAGGTACTAGGGGTAACTAGTACAGAACGACAGAACGACCCGGTCGTTCGCAGGTTGAATGACATCTGGTAATGAGAAAGCAGACAAAATTACAACTAAGAAAAAGAAATGCTGAAGACAGAGTGATAGTACAAGCAGGACATCAGCCCTTAGTCATGGGAGTTGCAGACAGGACATGAAACAGGACTTGTGTCCTTTCATTCTCCATTTTCATTCATTTCTCATTGTAGTGGACTGTTCTGTTGCAATAAAAAAAGCTTTGTAGGGTTAGGGTTTAGGGCTTTTTTAGGGTTTGTTTAGGGTTTAAGATTCAGAAAGCACACACACACACACATATATATATGTCAGGGTTTAGGGCATTTTAGGGTTTGTTTAGGGTTTAGGGTTGAGAAAGCATATATATAGGACAGGGTCTTCCTGGGGGTGAATATGGTGGACACATACACATTGTGTGAAAGTGGCATAAGGAGGAAACCAAATTACCCATGGGCCAGCACAATTTGCTGTGTGCATGCATGTGTGTCTGGCATAGATAGTACACCAGACACACACCTTGTGAGCTCTCATAGGGAAGGACCTTATTTCTTGATGTCCCTTTGCAAACCAGAGGGGATGATGATGAGCTTTAGGATAGAAGTATTGTAAAGTATCTGTACCTTAGATCTAGTCAGAGTACACTGCAAAAAATGTGGCAAGTTATATGTGATGGAGAAGTACATTCCTTTGTTGGCTAGTTCTTCCTAATTTTTTTCATAACCCAGGTGGTAGGGTTATTGTGAAATTGTGTTTTTCAGTCTCACCAAGGTTAAAGTATAATTGGGTTTTGATTTTTTTTTTTTTAAAAAAAATCTGCCCTAGTATCAATAACCAATAGCCCCAATTACCAATTTCTAGGGGTTTTTTTTTCCCCTAATGCCCACCTATTTATGCATAATGGTCAGTTTTGAAACTCCCAACCTAGAACCATAATGTCCAAATAGGTTTAGTAGTTAATTTAGCAATGTTTTTTTTTTTGGTTGAAAAGTTGCCAAAAGGTGACATGCAAGGGGGACCTACAATAGCCACCCCATTGTAAAACCAAGCCCCAAACTTGGGCCATATCGTTGCCTAGTGACAATTGGCATAATTTCCATTTTGTAGAAACCTTAAACCCTAATCTTGTCGTTATCTCTATCCTTGTCGCCTCCTACTCCCCATGATCACAACCATCATGTAGGAGCTCTTCACCATCATGCATTGCACCTTTCAAGCACATTCATCAACACCAATGACATGAGAATCTTAGAATTTGCTTGCTCCTTACAACAACAACACAATTAAAATTCGCCAACACTTTTAGTGCATTGGGATTATGTAAAATCCATTGTGTATAACATAATGTTGCAAAATGCGCAATGATAGTAGTTAAGTTTTAACTTTGCCAAGGTCAATTATTGCAAGTTGCAATGTATCATTTATGTTTGTATATTTGTTTCATAGATTCTAAGAATTAATGGTTGAATTGGATTTGAAGCCTAGGCAACTCGGGGAAGATTTTACAACATACGAGATGTGAACAATCAAAAATAATGTCAACATTTGATCATTGGCAAATTTGGGGAATGCTTGCAAGTTGCAAGTTTTAACAACCATCTAATTTTGAATGTTGATATTTGAAAACAAGCTTTGGGAATTTGGATTTTGTGGATTTTGGGTCTTCATTGTTTGACTTTTCAAACTTTTAGAATTGAAAGTCTAGACTTTGTCATTCCAAAACCTAAGTATGGTTTAAACATTATAAGGTTTTGCTATGAATATTATGCACATGAAACTTGTTACATTCAAGTTTCAAAATCAAATTTCTTTAGTTGCAATTAGGATTCAAGAATCATGAGTCATTAGTGGTCATTTGACTTTCAAGAGTTAAAAATCCTTAATGCACACTATTTAGTTTGGGTTAGGGATTAATGGCACACTTTAGATTATAGAGGTCACACTTTAGGTTGGTTCATCTAGACAAGGGTCCATGTTGTGTGACTTTGCAATGTGCATTTTGCCATCTAGTTGACTATCCACTACTCACTCAAATGTATCTCCTACCCTTCCTCCCTAAGCCCTCCCTGGGCAGCATTTCCAAATTTTCCATTTTAGATCATTCCATCCGTGTAGATGGGAAATACTTTGCCACATAAATAAAACATATATATGCATGGCAAGAATATACGGCCAACGTGGCAAACATCTTTTGTCTAGGTGTCACGAATATTCTTGCCATGTGGTAAGAATGTACTTGAAATTTTTTTTCATGTTCACTATAACTAGGCTCACATGCTCACAACTCACATTCACAAGCTCATGCACTCACTTGATAATTACACTACATCATGTGATTGTTTTTGTGAAAGATGAAAGTAACAACTTGGGATTTATGGATATAACATTGCAATCTATTATTGATTGTGAAACTTTGAAGTTTTTGCGAGTTTATGAAGGTACTTGCTTTGGGCTACAATGACTAAAGCATGCCAATATGCAACAAATGATGATAACCCAGTTTTTATGAATTTGACTTTGGTGAGTGAAAAAACTTAACTAGTTTACAAAAAATAATTACATGGACAAAAAATTGAAGGAAACAATGGTAGGAAAGAAAAAAGTCCTACATTGAAAGTGGGAAATAACATTAAAAGTTGAACTTTGTCAAAACAAGGTTTGCTAGCAAAGTTATAATGTTTGAAAAGACATTAAAATTTAAACAAATTATTTTATTATGTTATGGGAAGTAGAATACACCAAGTTTGCAACATTGAGTCCCAAAAGCCCAAATGTGGGCCATTGTTGAAGCTATTAGTCCTTATTTAAATCTTGTGGTGAATGCATGTGTGATGAATCAATCCAAAGGTCAATGGTTGTTGTCTAATGCTTTAAATATTGTAATTAACTTGATTGACATTGGAATTTGAACCAAATCCCATTGTTGATGGGGAGAAAAAACATGTGGCATGAGGTTATGAAGGTGATAAAACCATTCTTGTAATTTTTGAAATCATTTGATTCGTGTCCAGTTCACAAGATGTTGACCCTAATGTTGGATCCCCATTTCAAATCCTTGTAGGATGTTGAAAACTATGTGGGGATCGCAAATGCAATTTGCCTTGTAGTTAAATATGATGTGAAAGAAGTCATCCCCTTTTAACAACATTTTTTGAACAATTAAACCTTACTATTTAAGCCTAAGTATTTGATCTAGTTGATGGATCGACTTTTGAAAGTGAAGATGAAAAAACTAAAATGTTCGGTATTGGGGCATCCATGAAAGAAGCTTCACGAACATTGGTTATTAGTGAGTTTTTTTGTTTCAAATGATACTAACCTTTTATCTATGTGTGCAAATTCATTAGCTTGGTGCAAATCCATGAGGATCATTTTTTGAATGTAGGTTTCTTTGCCAAACAAATTCTTGGGATACCCAAATCTCAAATTCAAACAAAAAAAATATTTAGTTTGATTGATGTCTTGACAACTATGAAGCATTGTCATTTACAAATGGAATATTTGAATTAGATTATCCTAGTGACCAAAAAAAATTTGATGTCTTGTGCTTGAATTATACACCAAATGCAAACCTAAAAAGTTATATGAAGGCTAAAGGTGTTGTAGTCAAGGAAAATTATTAGTTGATTAAAGAAGTTGAATATTTTAAAGAGCTACACGTTGATGAAGATTAGGTGATTCATCTAAAACTTAAACTTTAATCATTTGTTTTTCTTTTTTTATTTTCTTTCCATTTAACCTTGACCTTAATTTTTTTCTATCCACGTTTGATATTACATAGATATTTATTTCTAAAAGTTGGTAATCGAGTTGTTGGGAACTATTGATTTTTTCTTGGGTTCTATGTGTGTGAGGTTGGGGTGGCTTTGTGTTTATGTGGATGTTGGTTTTTTTGGCAGGCAACTTGCATTGCAATGGGCAAAGTTCTTTAAAGAAGTGGGGGTTCAATGTTTGAATATTTGTCTTTGCACAACTAAGACGTGAAATTTGCTATAGATAATGTGTATGTACATGTGAAGGTTACCATGAATTTGAAAACTGACAAATACATAATTGATAATAAATGGAAAATTGCCATGTATCACAATTGTACAAGGAATTTTTTTAATATCAAGACGCATATTCAGCTATTAATTTTTTCAAAAAAATATGCTCTATTCATATCTTTAGAACTAATCTAAAACATAAGAACCAGCCAACCGATACCAACGTTGGGCAATTTTTGACTTTTATGAAAAACCTCCAATTCTAGTTGTTATTTATAAATAAAGACAATTTCGGTATTAGTTCCTCACAAAAATGGAGCCTTGAATCTGGTTCTAGGTCAACTTCTTTGAAAAAATAATTTTTGATTCCAATTTTGAATATTAAACCTAGTTATAGTCTACAATAGGACCTCTTTAAAAGGTACAACCTATATAAAGTACACCTCCACAAATAGTACAAAATTTTTAAAATAGCGCAAACCCCTTTATTTATCTATATTCAAACCTTTCTACAAGAAGTACACCTCCATTAGGTACTGAAAATACACCAACTTGAGGCCACGGAGTGGTCACGAAGTTTCGTATAAGATACATCTATCTTTATTTGGCACTAATTCTTCTTGCTAGCAATGGAGCTTGAGAAGAAGAAATGGAAGGTGGTGGATATGAATACGAAACTAGCCATTGTTAAGCATCTTGATGAAGGACATAGCATCAGAACTACTGTTGATAAGTTTAGCGTTTCCAAAGGAACAGTCCAAGCTGCTCATGGGAACAGAGACTTGATATAAAAGGAAGTAGAAGGTAATTGTTCCTTATCAAAAGCAAGAATTGTCAAGCAGAGTGACGTTAATGTTATCTTATGGAGATGGTTCGCAACAACTCGTGCGAAAGGATATCCAATAAGTGGACCAATCTTGCAAGGGAAGGCCAAGCAAATTGCTAGTGAACTACGAATCGAAGGTGGTGACTTCTCAACTTCGGAAAGGTGGTTGTAGAAATGGAAATAACATAACAATGTCCGATTGTATAAGATCAGCGGAAAATCTAGAAATGTCGACCTTGAGCGCGCTAAACAATGGAAATTGTCTTTAAAATATCTTCTGATTGGATATGATCTGAAAAATGTGTTTAATATGGATGAAACATGTTTTTTCTTTCGTGCGTTGCTAGATTCAACTTTAAGTCATGTCAAATAGTCGTGCAAGGGTGGAAAACAAGGAAAGGATCAGATCATAGTGGTCTTGACGTGTTCTGCACTGGGAGAGAAATTGCCGCCATGGATAATCGGCAAATCCAAGAACCCAAGAGCATTTCACGGACAAGACATGAACAAATTGAAAGTCAAATATACAAACAATGCGAAAGCTTGGATGACGAATCTGATCTTCAATCAATACCTGAAAGAGCTTGATGAATACTTCAAAAGAAAAGGGCGCAAGATTGTGTTTTTTCTTGATAACGCTCCAATGCATATTGTTGATGAGGCCACCAATTTGACAAACGTTGAACTGCGCTATTTCCCGCCAAATCTGACCTTAGTTCTCTAGCCCCTTGACATTAGCATCATTTGAAATTTGAAGGCACTATCCCGAAAATTTGAAATCTTGTCCATATTGGACAACATCAATGATTCACTACATGCATTGGACCTTGTCAGAAAGCTGAGTGTTTTAGATACAATCAAATTCATTGACAAATCATGGTCAATGGTGAAAGTTGAGACAATCCAAAAGTGCTTCTCTAAATGCGACTTTGTTATCAATGGAGAAGAGGCTCAAAAGCTCAATGAGATTGTTACACAAGAAGAAGAGCTCGCAACGCTTGCAGTTAGAATCGACATCCCACGACCCAATCTTGTCATTGAGGAGCAGTTACCAGAGTTCAAGATTGTTGAGGAACAAAACCTTATCCATCAACTGGTTGAAGAGCACACTGACGTAGTTGATGATGACAAAATAAAAGAAATAGTGATAAAATTGGAAGACTTGGAACAACCTGAAGTTCCAAAAGTCGTTTCTATCGCATAAGCAAGAGACATGGTAACTCAATTGATTTCGTTCACGAAAGTGCATTCACTTTTCAATGAGGAGCTCGATTTATTTAGCTTGAATGCGACTCATAAAGACCTTTATAATTCTACTTTAAAGCAATCAAAGGTACATCAATACTTTCAACAATCGAATAAACTTAAAGAACTACAATTGCAAGAAAACAACAGTTTCAAACTTTGGGTTGAAGGTTAGGGATTCTTCTTAGGATTAGGGTTTCTCTACATAAAGTACACCTACCCTATAAGGTACAAGACGATTTTTTTTTGGAGCAAATAGGGTGTACTTTATATGGAGGTTCTACTGTAGTTTTTTGTAACCTGGATAGGAATTGATGGTTAACAACTGATTAGCCCTTAGTTCTAGTTTTTTTTTCTTTTTTTCTTTTTTTTCCAAAAATTTTGGTTCTGATTCCAGTTCTAAACAAAAGTGTAATCAAGGTTCTGGTTCTTATTCAGTTCTGGTTGCATAACCAGTTCTAAAAATCAAACCCAGCTCTGGTTCAATTTTCACTAACTGGAACTGGGACCGGTGGTTTTCACTAGCCAAGCCAGGTACCTGCCCAACACTTTGTTAGTACATAGCTAATCCAATGCAATTAGCTATGGGACAAGAGTACAAGGAAAAGAAATATTTCCAGTCCACATATCATCCATTGCGGATAGTGTGCAGGTTCACTCTGGCCTTGGATGCAAGTAATGAATTGCACATTCTCTTGACATATGGTTAACATAGATGATGTCCATTGTTCTAATTTTTGCATGTCACTCTTTCTTTCTATAAGAAAGACCAAAACCAATCATCACAAAAATACGTGGCATCAGGGGTTTGTGAAAAACAATTGTGCTCTTATGAGAATGAAAACTCCTATTTTGAGAGTCTCAAAAGTGTTTGAATTTTAATGTGATGAGCCAATAAAAGAAGTTGATTGTAGTAAATTAAAAAAATTGAACTAATTGAGATACATAATTCTTACTTGGACTCTTCCCACAAAAAATATGACATGTTTTACCTTTATCAACCTACTTACCCAGGTGTTCATTTCCATGGTTCTGTAAGCTTAGAACAGAATAGGGTGGTTGCAAATCTCCCCAGGTCTGCACTAATGTCCGGAACTGTTGTTGTTGGCTCTGCCCAGAGGGAAGAGAGACTTCACATTCACATAGGAATTTGGATACAATTTCAGTAATCTCCATGCAGAACAAACCACAATCTAGCTCTTTCGCACTTGGGTTTCAGCACAACATACAACATAGGCAAGGGTCGTACTCACGCCTGGGCCTGAACTTAACTTCACCCACTTTCATTTGATACACCAGGGCAGTTGTCCTCGAGAGTAGAGAGATCTTCAAGGTTATGACTTTGTGTCACTGGTACCTGGTACCTAGCTTATCCTCGTCTCTCTTTGTCAACAGCTTGATTCAATTTTCCACTAGTTTTTGTAATTTCTTTGGTGTTGCATGATGTTTACAAGCTGAAGAGAGATTCGCGGTCTCATTCAAAGAACATGGGCTCTGAAGCATCAATTAACTCTGGAGTGTTATCCTTCTGTATTTCAATGTATAGCCTACTACAGTTACAAGCTAGCCCTGTTGCCCACCAAATATGAGCCCTATTTTACAACATTCTGGAGATCTAGGTCACCCAAAAGCTTAGCAGTAGTCTCCGGGGCCTATTTAATCTGGTTTCTACCTCTACAGATTCCTCCTGCTCCAGGGAATATCCTAGTCCTTTGTACAGGGCTAAAGCTGGTGGATTATTAGCTTCCACATGCACATACAGAATCCTCAAATGCATCTGCTTTGCCACCTGCAGGAGATACACATAAGCACAGACATGCTCCCCAAATCATTAGAATGTACAAGCCATCTAGAGAAGCAAATGAATGCATGCAATTGTTTCAACCCAGAAGGATCATTGTCAACAGTGACAATTGTCTTGAAGCAGAAAAACACCAGTGTCTGCTTTTCAAAATTGTCTGCCCTGCTGAAAGCAAGAGTGGACATTAAAATTCAGATTTAGAAGAACCAAAGAACCTTTATAGAGAAACTAATGATATCTATGAGAATACAGAGAAAACTCCACAACACTTTGTACTATTCTGTCAGTTCCACCAAAAGCAAGACTAACACAACAAGTAGTCATAATCTATAAGTGTCCCTCACAGAGAATCAGACCATCACCTATATCATGAATAGCAGTGACATACTCCTATCACTGCTTGCTAACCTCATTAGCTCCTGACACTGTGTGTAGATAAGTATATAGTGATCTGCCCAAATTCTGGGCAAACCAATTACAAACATCATGGCAAGGCTATAGTCATGATGTTGGCTAGCACTCAAGAGACAATGAAATGATGACAAACAACTCTCTCAATTATGGTCAACATAGTACTGTGACTTCATTCATTCAAGCCAGACAAATAAGAACTTGCTTAAGAAGCTGCAAGACTTCAAGTTGAGGGGTTAAAATTTTATTTTAGACAATTGTGACCCAATCAAGCAGAGTACAAAATTTGTCAAATGGAAATAGTCTACACTTACAAATTATTCAGGCTTCCAACAGAAATGACCAAAGAGTTTCCAGAACACTAATCAAAGCATTTGGAGTGTCTGAGTACCTGCAAAGCTGCCTGCATAAGTGCTTTTGCAACACCTTGTTGACGTGCTCTCTTAACCACACACAAATTGAAGATGTAGCCTTGCTCCAATGTGCTCTCCACCTCTAAAGGTAAAACATCGTCCAAAGTCTTTGCCTTACTAATCTGCCCAGCAACACAGAGCCCACAGATCTAGAATTGCTTATATCTGTCATGTCTGCTGGTATATTGATGGAGTCCTAACAGAACATTGAGTGCTAAGAGGACAGATTCCGCTGATCAAAAAACAGTATTGCTTGAACATAGCTCAAAATTTTCTAAGTGTTCCAGAACTCTGTGGAGAACTCCAAAAGCTCAAGACTGCTTTCCCCACTCTTAAATGGCTGTGGTAGGCTGGTTCTTAAGAGAGATACATCCAGGACCTTCCCCAAAAACACCCAAGAACTAGATACATAATCTTGGGGTAGGAAGACCCAGCTAGCCTGCAGGTTCTGGGAAGGATCTGATGAACATTTACACTGTCCCTCCTTGGATGGACAGCATGGAAATTGTCATGAGAGCCTAAAGAGATCCCATCAAACTAGAATCAGTTCTCAGAGTTATTTTAGGCACTGAGAAGGTCATGGGCCATTACACCCACCTGCTTCTGCTGTTTGCCCGAGTGGGCTACAGAATACAGCTGGAAGGTGACAAGGTTCACATCTGCAGTAGGTTGTGTCCCTGTTCCATCCTTGATATCCCATCCTCCCCTATCAGCAATCCACCTTGTCCTAATGACACTCAGATACTATGCTGAACTCAAGGTATGTTTCTTTTCTCCAAAGAGTGCAGTACTCTGCCCCAGAATTAATTGTTTCAAGACAGTGACCAGTGATGTAAAGCTCTGGAGTAAAAGCTTTAGCCCAACAATTTTCCAGCGTAGAAAGGCATGGCCCACTACTGACTGGGCCTCATAGAAGGGGATTGATAACATAATATCAGGCTACAGCAGCCAAAGTCTTGCTCTGCAGCAAGACTCAAACAAAACAGTTTGATGCCTTAACTTGGATGTCCAAGGTGCCATGGCAATCAAAGCATTTGACTTCCCAACTTCCATTGAACTGAGCTCAGGGAGACCAAAAGAAACAGAATGGTTTGATGCCTTACTTGGATGTCCAAGGTGCCAATGGCAACCAAAGCATTTGACTTCCCAACTTCCATTGAACTGAGCTCTGGGGGTGCCAAAAGAGATCGCATTGCTGTATCAGCAATTCCTACCCCAGGTGCTGAAAGAAGAAAAGAATCCAGTGAAGATCGCTCACAGACAGCTAGCAAGCACTTCACCCGCATGCCTAGAGCCTGAATTCTGATCTCCTGCAACCAATTTCCAATTACAGTTGCTTCTCAGTCATTTCATCCCCATCTTAAACACAAACTAGAAAGGAATCTATAGCTTCAACAAGGCTTCAAGAGAGCAGATGCATTTAGCTTTTTGCTGCAAGTAAAGCGGATTTAGGTGCATTGCAGTAAACTAAAAGTATACTGCTGAAGAAGGCTAGTTCTAAATACCCGATTGAATTCTGATTTTGTTCTTGTCTTCAGCAGATCTGCTACTTGAAAATTGTGAGCAACCCGCTCTTTGACTGCCTCCACACCCTCTGTATACTTCTCAACAAGCTGAGGGTACACGTAGAACACCTGGGCCCTCAATGTGGCTGCCGCAAGAAGCTCCTCTGAGGTTGATGCAGTAAGTACCCAAAATTTGAGAGAGGGACTGGTCTTTGTCTCCAGACAGGGGTTGGTCAACAAGCTTGGCTTTTGGGCAGCGATTCTTGGAGGCCTGGGGACAGCACAGGCTGAAGGGGACGTCGCTCCATCCACTTTCCTCTGTTGCCTGAAACCTCACAGGCAGAGCCTTAGGTCAAATCTCTCCTGATCAACTACCATCAGCTGATCAAACAACGTTCAGTTCACGTTGTTGAACGAGGGTTTTGCAACAAGAAGCCATCTGCTGAGAAACCGAGAGGAAAAAAACATGGCAAACTAAGAGATTCAGATTTGTTGCCAAGTTTCGAATTCCAGGTTCTGCAACATAAGTTATGCGGCTGCTGCTCAATTCGCGAGATCCACGCTGGTGTACAAAATGGCAACAAACAACGGCCAAAAAAACCCGATTCGAAATGGCAAGCAGCCAGACAGAGCGGAGTACTTAGTCCGTCCTCAATATGTTTGCTATGAAATAAAGACCAGCCAAAGACCCCCCCCAAAAAATAATAATAATAACAACAACAACAACAATCGAGAAGAGTGAAAGATTTCCCCAGGCGAAGAACAGGGGAGAAGCAAAACCTTGTGATAGCAAAGCACCATTGTCGCTCCAGGCGAGAACACTGCGAATTCCCACACAATAATAGTCCTTGCCAAGGACTAAAGCTACACAACCCCACCTCCCCACGCCTCGACGACTCTTCTTCACCTCCACAGCCACCACCTGCGTTACTCCAGAGGCTAGCACACAAGCGTACATGTGACGACGAGAGCTGCGACGAGAGGTGAGCGTGAGTGGTGGTGGGCGCAACAGCAACAGCCATTGCTCCTGGCAACACCTCTCACCGGAAACAG
>Ga0116231_10012633_pt1 | contig 12298 bp, 10 predicted proteins | sample S1TSphgellanicum_2_FD_89695 | JGI IMG/M metagenome (GOLD analysis project Ga0116231, IMG submission 89695) | Host-associated microbial communities from peat moss isolated from Minnesota, USA - S1T2_Fd - Sphagnum magellanicum MG | ecosystem: Host-associated > Plants > Peat moss > Unclassified... | reverse complement strand
GGGGGTGAGAAAAATTGAAAAAAAAGTGGGGGGCTGTGAAAAGGAAGGGGGGAAAAAAAAGAGGGGGGTTTGGGTGTTAGGGTGTTGGGGGGGGGGGTGGGGAAAGGGGGGGGGGGGGGAGTGATTATTAATCCACTGCCAATTGAAAATCCCACCACCATGGTTGTTAATACATCTAGAGTTTATTTGCTAATCCTTGTCCAATATGTGGTTTCTTCTTTGCTTGCAACAATCTTGTGTTGACCTCATGTGGGTGCATTTATCATCCATTTTGCCTCAATGTACATGTGGGAGGTAAATATTCAAAAAAATGTGCAAGCCAAACATGTGAGGAAAACTTTTCAAAAGAATGGTTCAACAATTGGGGTGTTAACCAAATTAACTTGCAGCTCAAAAGGCTAAAGATTGAAAGGGATGACAAATTCATAACAAGTGCCACTGCAAGCATTGGAGAAGCATGTTTGCTTTCTACAAATTGTAAGCATGAATTTATTTCCTTAAACCCTAATCCAAAGCTTGTATTTTTTTAAATTTGTAGGACAGTTTTTGGTTTGCATGCATTATACATCATAACTCTATAATACAAACTTCATTTGTTACATGATGGTACTTGCACTTTGTGTAGCAATATGCATAACTTGAGTTCTTCATTTGATTCACAAATAACGCATTTTGTTTCTAGTCCAATAAAAGTTGCCAAATGCTAGAGTCTCACAATTGCTGATCTAGTCATGTGTAATTTTGGATTCCAATAGTTCTTTTGAACACTTGGTTCACAAGTGGCACAATGGTAGAAATTAGTTGTATTCTAATAGTTAGAAGTTTATTATAGTGATCAAGCCTACTATGAAAGAGGTTAGAACAATGTCTTACAAGTAGGACAAGTCCACTGGAATCTCACAATTGCTATTCTAGTATCTACATTAGGATTCAAATAGTTCAACACTTGTATGGGGGTCTTTGTACTTAATGTAATGTCCTTACTTGTGCATTTATGAATGTAGTAGATGATTTTATAATGAAGTAGGTAATTAGACCCTCTCATTATTTGTTACTTGCCACTTGCACTATAGGCACATGTTCAAGTGGTCTAAGTGGTGAACCACATTGTAGGACATTTTTTGTATTTTGAGTTGCATTTCTATTTGTGAATCAAATAATGCTTTAGTTCAAAGTAGATTAGATTACTTGAATCTACTTTTTTTTACTTGTAAATCCTTGAAATCCTTATTTGTTGTAGTAATGTTACTTGTGCATACTTGTTAAATTGTTCAAATACTTGCTTACTTGAACTTGTATTTTGCAAGTACTTGTCCAAGTTGTCTAAATGTCTAACCACATTGCAAGAATTTTTTTTTAATGTACTTTGAATTATAAGTAGCAAGGTAGCTCAAAGTAACAACAAGTAATAGTACTTTAATGTACAATGAATATGCATTAGATCAAAGTAGCAGGTGAGCATGATGACTTGAACATACTTGTTTACTTGTAGGTCATATATTTTTTCACTTGTGGTTTTACTTGCGCACATGTACTTGTTACATATTTTTTAAATTAACACTTGTTTGAAGAAATAGAATTCAATAAAGTTTCCTCAAACATGTATAAATATATCAAATAGCAACTTTGAAGGATAACTATGTCGATTGTACAGAATTGGTATGGCATCATTAGTTCAACCAAAGTTTTATGTTCATTCACTTTTTTTTTGCTTTGCAATAGGGCTCATTGATGGTGTCGAATGAGACGAAATTGTGATTAAAGTCCTAAACACTTTGGTTGAAGTGGGTTGCAAGGTGCAAGCACAAATTAATGCCAATGGCATTACAAAGGAACCACAACCTATAATTGAAGTTTTTGCAGTTGATCTTCATCAGGATGGTCAAGTTGTTGACGAGAATGAGCCCAACACACTCAGCATGGTGCCTCCTATCCCATAAAGTGGACTACAAGAGTGTTAGGCCTTGAAAGGAGCAACATAGCATGACTCATTCCCCAATTCAATTCCTACAACATCCATGGTAAAAGCACTTACCCAAAAACCTAGTGCAACTATCCTTGTGAAGTATAATAAAAAGAAGCAACCTAGTGATGTTGTTGATACAAGTATGCCAAGAGAGAAGGTTGGAGCACATGTTAGAAGCCCTGCAAAAGAACATGATTATGTTGTCAATAAAAAGAGGAAGAAAGGGGCATATGTTGATCTTGGCGCTACTACATTAGCTAAATATGTTTGTCAAAAGGGCAAGACAATCTCAACACGAAGCACCCCTATAAAAGATCAACAACAAAAACATACTTAGATGGATGGTGGTTTGCAAGGTTAATATCTATGTAGTTATCATATTATATTACATATAGTACATGCCAACAAGTTTCCATTGGTAGGTTGAACATCTAATAATGGGTTCTTGAAATGGATACATGTATTTTGATTCGTCCATTCCATAATTTGAAGGTGGAAAATTTTGAAACTATGTTACCCTTAATTTTTATTACAATTTTGAATGTGGCTTTTTATTGCTACATTGTTATGTTATAACCTTGGTAGGAACAAATGTTGTATTATGCAGGCCTAGGTGTTCAAAATAGGCACTGAAGCAAATGCATAATTTGTTAAATTTTTTTTAGACCTACTTGCAAACCTATTTTCCTTCTTTTATGTAATTGTTTAGTGCTTTTCAAAGATCTAAGGAAAATATATTTTGTGGAATTACATCATTAATGTCAATCCTAACATGGTTGCTCATTTGCATTACTTTATTGAATTGATACTTCTCTAACTTTAACCTTTGCAACATTTGCATATGTGGATGTTAGGTCTTCTAACACCTTTGATGTGTTGTCATTTGATTGACCACCTTAAGGGGATACATGTTGATTGAGTCCAAGCATAGGTGCATGTGTTGGATATTACATATATGGGGTGTGGATAGATCTAGAGATAATGGACCTTGCATTTGTCGATAGTACTAAAACAAGGTCGTTTAGTCTTTTCACAAAGTTCAACTCCTTCACAAGAAGTACAATCCCTCATAGAACTCACCTCCCTCATAACAACTATTGAAAGTAAAAACAACAAACATTAGAACAAATTAATTATAGTAAGCTACTTCATCAAAATAAACCTAACCAAAAAACCTATTGAAACTTAAGATAATTACAATTAGAAAAACAAACAATGCAACTAGTAGCAAGGTAGAAGAGAAGTGCCCAAGCAAGCTAAAGGAATATCCAAGAAGATGGTTTTTGAAGTTCTAAAGTGGGACAATTGAATTGAAATTAGGGTAGTTACCAATTGAATGGCAATAAGACACCCTACTTGTCAATTAGTGAATAGCCTGCATGCACCATATTAAATCAAACTACTTAATATATTGAACACTATACACACCTTAATTCATCATCACTTAATACTAAGTAGTGAATTAGGGGGATAGAACAAAGTGAGTCATCACCATTGGTGCAAAACTTACACTTGTTGAATTGAGTCTCCAAGGACTTCATAAGCATTGAACTCAAGTGCAAATGTTATATTACAATTGAAGCAAAACCTCTGCTAACACCAAATAGCTCCTAGAAAAGCAACCCATTGACTAGGGGTTTGGCAACTTACAAATCCCAAATCTTTTATGCTTTTCATATATGCATCTCCAATTCCAGGCACCATATATTCACCATCAATTCACAAAAATTAGTAATTCAAAAGCAATACTAAATAAATGAATTAAGTACTTAAGAAATGTTGGAATTGTAGGCTCCAAAAATGATCTCTTGACATACTACTAATAGGATCCATGATTCAAGTAGTGCTTCTCATGGTTATAATTATATAAACAAATTTCTAGCAGTTGCAAGAGCATGACCATTATTATGTTTTGGCAAATCAAATATAGTTTACAGACTAAAGACATCGTTCAAATATTGTTGTTGCATGGCTTTTGTTACTTAGGTTGGATTGACATATTAAAAATTTGATATTAATTTAAATATTAAAAACTTGACATTGAAAAAAAAAGAAGCTTGCCTTGGAAATTGTAATTGCAAGGTTGACTTGATCTACAAAAATACTAAATGGAAATGAAAGCAAGAATCACACATAATGGTTTTGAAATTTGGTCTTCAACATTCCTTCATAAAATTAGCCACAACCCAAGTTATAAATTAGAGATAAATAGTCCTCTTTAAGTGCCAAGCAAAAATTGCAATCTAAATATCTTGATAATATCACTTGGAACATAATGTTTTACTCACAAATTATAAGGATCTAAGTATTCCCACATGCTTATTATAAACACTAATTGATATTACTAACTATAAAGAATTGAAATGTACCTAGGTTTTAGAATTATTTGGCTATCTATAAACCCATGTCAAAACGGCCATAAATTGTTAGTGGGAAATGCAAAGTAGAGAAAATAATATAAATAATATAGGACTTAAATTTAGAAAGTAAACACATCTTTTTTTCAATCAACAAGTTTTTTTGCATTAGACTTGGAATCAAGTACATCAATTGGGACTATTTTCAATAAGACTAAGTATGTTCTCCCTAATTTGTGCAGGCATACTGAATCTAGGGTTACCTTTCCTTGTTGCATTAGGAAGCATTGGGAATCTTGATTTGATGACCAAATGAAAATATGTAACAATAGAATGAACATCTTTAAACAACATGTAAGAAAGGTTTTGAATGTTTGGTCCTACCATGCACTTACACCATATTCCACACAAGATCATGTCACCTTCATACCACATATTCCCCCAGCCATCATTGAAAGTTCCATGCACCTATGTAATGGCTTGTTGCAAAAAACAACAAAAAATGCATCTCCATTCTCTAACTCATTTGCAACAACTACATAGATATCTCCAATTTCAACTTTGTTTGCCTCTATTTCAATGTTATCCTCAACATCTGAGTCATCTGAATTTGAACCATTATCTTCCTCACCAACCATGAACCTTCTTACCTATTCCATGTATCCAAAAAAAGATTATAAATTGATCCCAAGTTGATGCTACCAATTCATGAACTTGGAACAATAGTAAAAATAACATACACAATGTGCAATAAACTATTAGGTCAACATTTCAACATTAGGTCAAAATAGAGGTTAAATTAAAAAACCCTTGCATGTGTAATGTTGTGGGGTTCAAGCATGTGTAACATCCATGGTTGCACATGGAGTTTGTTCTCACAAAAGCTTGCATTGTCATCCATGCACTTTGGGTAAAAGTAAACTAGTTGCCTAAAATTCAACAATGTAACATTAATATGTGAAATAGAACAAATGGAATGCATTAACCTAGACTCAAGAATGCTTTTGCAATCCCAAGCAAATTTACAATCTACATCCTCAGGTTTGATAAGATGGAAGGAACGGATAACTTCACGACAAGCATTTGGATATGCAACAAGTTCTTTTGATTACTTTCTAATGTAGAAATCAACAACATTATTACACACTAAAGTTGATTTCCAGATTCCATATTCATCTACTTTTTGTGAATTTCCTACTTTAGTATAACTCCAACTCCATCATGAACACCGTTCCCATGGCTTGATCCAAAGTAGGACCATACCATGGGACATCCATGGGGTAAAGCATCACTTTTTGTTTTTGCTTGGTACTTAAACATACCAAAAATTAAGAATTAAGGTTCAAAAAATGTTTTAAAATAAACCATGATATTTGATAAGCCATAAATAAAGTAAAGTACCTAGAAACGTGATACCATGTTTTACATGATTTGAATTGGGCTATGCACCCATTAGACCAAACAAGGTGTTCATTTGGGCAAACACCTCTAGAGGTCAATTGTGCCCAATGTAGTTCAAAACAATGTTGGACAAAAAACGTATCATGCTCATTATTATTGGAAATGTAATAATGATACTCAATCAAAAGCTTCTTTTGGGTGGATGTGGGATTAGCCAAGTATGTGGGATTCCATTGATAACAAATGTGAACCAAAATTGTTATTTGAAAAGAATGCCAATGCATTTCTTGGACTTTGTTGTAGTCTTGGAATGAGTAGTTCTCTGCAAAATCCACAACTGACAAAACAAATGAAGGTGGAAATGTGTTTAAATAGACATTATATTGTTCCTCCTAGAATTTGGACACATAATTGCACATCATAATTTTTTTCAACTTTGGCCTCAAATTATCCAAGAACTCCCTTGCTGTTGTCTTTTTATATTATAACCATAAAACTTTGTTGGGATTTCCAACTTGTGTCTTACCATGAATAACCAACGCATAACACTTCCACTATATACAGATAGCAAGATGTTTGTTCTCTTTAGCAATGCATGTCATGAACATATCTACACCACAATTCATGCATTCATCTTTTAGACAACATGGACTATGCCATATAGAATCCTCCATTGGACATAAGCTCAAAGTCCACATGTCAATGAGCCTAAAGAATTATATTTGTTTAGCAATGCAGTGCCTTGGAATCTCGAAGCAACAAATATCACAATTGTAATTACATATTTTACTATGAACTCCTTTTGAGGCTATCTGCATATTGTTGAAACCATGTTGTAATTCCACCATTTTTTAATGATACTTACATGTGCATGTGTTACGTTCCTTAAGCCTCTTTACATAGTAGGGCTTTAATTTTTCAAAAGCTTGAAGCCCAACCTTACACTCTACATGAACTTTCATGAACTGTGTGTAAAAGTCCAACTACAAAATGCCAAGTTCCAAAATAAGTGCAACTTTAATGGAACTTATAATACAAATGGCATTTAAACCTTAGAACCTACAAGTATACAATTTGTGGCAAAATCAACTATTTACAAGTAAAACATATAATAGACAATTAGAACAAGTAGAATAAAACTTTGGACAAGTAGGCAAGTAACCCTACAAGCAAAAACAATAAATAATTTGAAAGTAGCAAGTAGACCACATTCATGGCAAATAGCCACTAAAACTAGTATTAGTTATTCAAGTAGGCAACTAATCCAGAACCTGCAACAAGTACATACAATCCTTAACCAAGTAGGTAGTAACTCCCAACCTAGATAACAAGTAGACAAACATGCATGCAAGTAGAAAACAATCCATCTCCAAAGTACCTAACTTAAAACAAAACTTGGTTTCAAGTAGGCAACTTCACAACTTCAACAAGTACATAGTCATGCATGTCAAGTACATTAGCAGTAACTAATAAAGTAACTAAGTACATATAGTCCTTAGCCAAGTAGGTAAGTAACTTCACAACTATAACAAGTACATAGTCATGGATGGCAAGTACCTAGCACTTAGTTAGCAAAGTAATTAAGTACACATATAGTCCTTAGCCAAGTAGGTAAGTTACCCTTCAACCTATGGCAAGTAGACAAGCATGCATGCAAGTAGAGATAAACCCTTTACTAAAGTATCCCTTCCAAGCCAATAGTTGGTGAAATAGGCAAGTAACTCCACAATCTACCACAAGTACATAGTCATGCATCCATCCAAGTAGAAACACTAAACAATGAAGTAACAAAGTAAAACCTATGTTACTAGAAGTATGCAAGTACTAACTCCTTACTAGATCCTAACCCACAATGAGACTACAATCATGCATAAGTGGAAAACAATAAGGAAACAAAACATCAATATCAAAAAATTAAAAAATTAACAAATTTGAACACAAGCACAACAACAAAAGAAAATTTCATGTCCTAAACTTCCTCAAAAGATGAAATTGGGAATCACAACTACTACATAAACTTACCTACATGAATTGATATGGCAACCAAAATTACAAACTAATCATTGTACTTGTATGCTTAGAATCAAATAACACAAAGTTCGAACAAATGTACTTAAGACTCTTGCAAGTAATGTGTTGGGGTGTTGTTTAAACACCTTGGCACTCATGTGCTTCCACTTCACATCGTTTCGTATTGGTGACATTATTGTACCTATTTCCCACCATTTAAAAACCTCTTGACAATCTCCTTCACTTATCATGTCACAATGATGCTTCCTAGGTAATCCCCCCCATAGATTTTCTCATGTTTCATCAACATGCACATGACGTTCCAATGCTTTTCGAATCATGTATTTGGAGGCACCAATAGCATTTGCAATATGAATTTGACTTGTGTTTTGGGTATTTGACACCATTGTTGTTACTTGTACAGTTTTGTATTAGGAATTTTGACCCTACCTTGCAAATGTTAATGTAGCATATGCCTCTCGCATGCTTCCTAAGGCTTGTAATGCTTTCTCTAACCCCTTGTTAGAACTAATGTGTTTGGGCAAAAGTGCCCTCACAATTTCATGTTCCATAATTTTTCACACAATGCCTCTTTTCTTTTCATCATTGAACTTTTGTAAAGTAATATCCAAATTTGCCACAAATTTGTTAACAATTGCTCCACATTTTTCCATTTAAGGACGCCACTACCCTAACTTGTTTTTGTTACATCATGTCCAATTTCATTAACTGTTAATTTTGATCGTTGCCATTTTCTTAAAACCTTTTGGTATTTTCATTTTTCTGTAAACTATAATTTTCAGAGCAGAACAATAGGTCAAAATAAATCAAGACATAAATTATGCCTTTTCAAAAGCTTAATAAAAATTCATATAAAGAAAGGGGGTACTTTACACATACAAGCTACTTATATCTTCTACAACATTGTTGAACATTTGATAACATGTAACATGGATTTAGAAATGGTTTTTAAATCAATAAACAAGAAGGTAATTTATAACTATGAATAATTAGATTTGAAATGTTCACAAGTTGGAGATTTTTCATCCTTTATATCTTATGGCATTTTATGGAACTTCGAGTTCATCCTAATGATAACATCCCATATGGAAACAACCATTTTATGGAGAGCATATTTCTTGTTAACCTAGGGTGCAAAGTAGTAATGGTTAGAAAAAAAACTAACTAGTGGACAAAATAACATTACGTAAAAAGTTATTGCACTCCCCAACCCCAGGGTATGGTCACTCCTTTACTAGCTTTCTTCTTAATAGGGAGACTAGACCCAGTCTTGTGGAAGGTCAGACTCCCATTCAATAATCCCAAAGGATGAAATGAAATGAAAAATTAAATGTAACAAACACCAAACTTATTTTGAATGGCATCTTCTTGTGCTTATTTTGTTGCTGAAACTTTTTTTTTGTGAATAGCAGATGACCTATTGAACTTGGCCCTATTATTGCCCATTTGTAGTAATTATGAACATGTTAAAATTGGTACTTGTGAGACTTTGAAAATCCACCAATCATTTTCTTGCATCAACAATTTCCAAGAAATAAAATTTAGAAAAATGTTGCTTACATGAGTAGAAAAACTTTTCTTCACTTGTTTACAAAAAATGAACAAGTGTTACTTATTCAATTGAAAAAAACAACAAGGATTCAAAAATAATTTGCAAACCGTAATATTTTACAAGATTTTTCCCAAGAATGTGTAATTGAGGGAATTCAAGGTACTAGTATGAAAGTTATCCAACCTTCATTGATGTGCAATATGTTGAAGTACCTTGGGTGAATGATGCAAACTACAATAATCAATTTAGTTGTGTTGTTGATGTTCAGCAATGTTTACCATAATCTAATAATAAGGTGTTGCAACCCTAGTTTTGGGCTCGTGACCAAGGCTAAGGGGTTGCAAGGTTGCGGGCCAAGAGGAAGGAAGCCCGGAAGTCAAGGCAAAGGCATTGCAAGGGTGCAAGCCAAAAAGAAATCCGGGAGTCACATCACAAACTCCCGGGAGTGTTAGAAAGTGTGAGGGAGTGAACCCTCACACTCCCAAGGCAACTCCCACTTGGGAGATGGAGTCCCGGTGGACTCCCGAAATTTCAAAGAGCGATTGCAGGAGACAAAACTCAATGGCTCATGGCGTTCTTTATATCATTGGAAAGCTCTTGAAGCGTAGATGTCTAAAATGGGCTCTCATTGTTCATTTGGACATCTGAAACACAAGTTATGGCCAAAAGAAGGGCCGGGAGTCGAACTGCCAGTTTGACTCCCGACCACAAAAAGTCGGGAATCGACCCGATTTACTTAGCTGCAGGGGGCGTGCCACATATCGTTGGAAAGCTCTTGACGAGAGCTACAACTTTACTTCAGATTGCATCGCGATCCGAGGTCTGCTCGCAAAGTTATGGGGCTCCAAAGTCGCGGGAGTCCCATTTGGCGCGATTTCGGGACTCCCACTCGGGAGTCCCGGGAAAAATAGCCATTTGGATGTAGCTTCCGTGGCGAGCTACAGAGTATACTATAAGGGGGAAGGTGGTGGCTTCCCCCAAGTCCGAGCCGTGGTGAGGGCTTGCGTGTCCGTGTTGCCCGTGGCTGGTCCCAGCACCAAGTGTGCTCCAACTATGCACTAACTATTTTGTGTGGGTTGTGTGCAGGCCCATGTGAATGAGTGAAGCTTGTCAACTTTTCCTAGTCCCATCCCGGAGCTCCAACACGCCCCTCTACCCCTCAAAGTGTTGTGAGCTAGGGAGCGTGCTCCAACTCCTCCTTCTTCTGTTGTTTTCCTACTTGGGCTCACATTTGAGCCCTTTGAGGAGTTGGGAGTGCGTCATAAGGCCTCATCTCGGAGGGTGTTTTCTCATTCTAACAATAGGTAAAATCCACAAACATAGTTGCAATTTGATGAACAAATATTGGTCCCCAACATTTTCAATTTTTTGACCAATCATTCCAAGCTTGTTCACAAATCACAATTAGTTTTGCCTCCACCTAATGCCAAGTAAACTCCTCACAGTAATAAATTTAGCCCTATGTTTAAATCCAATTGTAAATGAAGCCCTAATTTTTCTTCTAACTTTGAAATGAAGGGTGAGGTTGCTTTTTTTTATATGAACTCGTCTTGGAAGGTTCAAGACTATTTCACACACACACCACAATTAACATCATTGTCCCCAAATGTATCCTTGAACTTGAAACTACAAAACATAATTCTCAAAGTAGTAAAACCAACTTGTGGTCTAATAACTTATCATGACTTAATAGCAAAGCAAACCCTCTAATTTTGTCATCCAATGCACATACCAAAGACCAAATAGTGTTAGCATAACAATTTGAACAAAACTTATGTTCATTTTTCATATGCACAAACCTAAAACACAATAACAATGAGTAATTCACTTGGGGGTCTCTCTAAATTCATTAATGCAACAATAGTTGAAATGCATACAAAGGAAACAAATGCCCCCCTCAAACTGATTAACCATGATCATATCCCTCACAATTTTAAACTTGAGGCACATTCTAAATCAACCATATTCAAATTTCATGTGCAAGGGAATAAAATCAAGAACAAAATGTGAATATAAATGTTGGTAACTTAAGATTGTAATATCCTACTAGACATTTAAAAACAAATGTGTAGCAATTGAAATACATATATAAAGAACCCTTTTTTTTTCATCTCAAACCCTATAACTTTAGTGCATGAAGCTTAAATCAATGGGGATTAACACCCAAAATAGAATGGATCAAAACAAAATCATCAATGTAAACAATACCTCAAGTGCTCAAGGTTTTTTCTTCTCCTTAGTCATGTCAATTACAACATTTGAATAGAACCTTGCCTTGCAAGTTGCTATTTCCTAACACCAAATTGCTCCTTAGTGCATCACCTTGCTTGATCTCCATGATGTAAATATGTTCCTATCTTAATCAACTACTAAAATTTTGCATCATATTTCATGAGTTCACAATGTATTTTGCGACAAAAAGAAAATGGTCCCGCAATGACCAACACACGCAAAGGCATAGGTATCCTTAACCCTATGTGCCCAAATCACAATAGAGAATTCATGCATACGCATTTTTTTCAACTCAATAGTTGATGGTCAAATCACCTACAAACAATATAAGCTTTAAACCTTTGACTAACTAATCCACTTCAAACAAATAAGGACACATGTCAACATAGCAAGTTACGTGTTGCACTACTCTACTTTGTGTACTTATGACAATGAAGCCTTACATAAAATATGAAATTCCTAGAAATAGATTTTTGTCTACTTTATCATGCTTTCACCCACATTAATGAATCAAAGGTGGCCACCTCATTGAGGTGAATGCCACTTGATTTAGTTTGAAGTAATAAAAAACATTTATTGTTATTTTGGGGTTTTTTTTGTCCTCTCTATCTTCTTTTTGCATGTACTTCAATTCTATCCCATATCATTTGGCAAAAGTTATCTTTTTTTAATCTAGATATAGTTGGGTCAAAGGGGAAGCATTACATTTTCACAAAAACATTTGTATTTTGGAAAGCTTCCAATTTTTTTTTCTTTTTT
>Ga0116231_10012632_pt1 | contig 12299 bp, 16 predicted proteins | sample S1TSphgellanicum_2_FD_89695 | JGI IMG/M metagenome (GOLD analysis project Ga0116231, IMG submission 89695) | Host-associated microbial communities from peat moss isolated from Minnesota, USA - S1T2_Fd - Sphagnum magellanicum MG | ecosystem: Host-associated > Plants > Peat moss > Unclassified... | reverse complement strand
GCGGGCGACCGTCCTGGGCCCGCATTGCCTGAAAATTCGTTTTCTGAGAAAATATCCGGACGGTGGGGCGATCTAGCTCGACGCGACCGCCCTGCTCCGTCCGCTCTCACGTTCCGCCGGGTAGGGAGGATTGCCTGCCATGGGTAGAAGCCACAGATGAGCCGCGCATTCGTTCGTGACGACGACGGGATCCACGAACCCGTCCTCCGGAAACGTCCGGCACTCACCGCCCCCTCGGTTACCCCGCCGAGCGACCGCGGGACGGCCGGCTTCGGCGCGACCGTCGTGGTCAACGGCGGTCCCACGCCAGATCAGCACTTCACGATCGTCACCGACGACGAGGCCGACGTCCGCCGCGGCCGCATCGGCCTCACCTCCCCCCTCGCCCAAGCCCTTAGCGGCGCTCGCGTCGGCCAGCAGGTCGTCTGGCACCGCCCCATCGGCGACCTCACCCTGGAAATCACCTCGATCGCGTACGACTCCGACGGTTAGGAAAAGACGGAGTTCGTGCCCGGGACGCTGACGGGCTCGAGCAGCGTCAGCTCGGAGCGGCCGCTGAGTTTTTTCTTGATCCGGTACGGATAGTAGACGCGTAGCGGTTCCTCGTCGCGCGCTTCGTATTGCACGCAGACGGATTCGAACGGGTCTTCCATCCCCGGCATGCGCACGCGTTCGCGGTGCGCGGTGGCGACGCCGACGATCTTCGGATCGCGGCGCGTCTGCAACCTGAGCGCGGACCGCAACTCGACCAGATGCAGATCGTACTCGGGATAATCGCGACCCGCATACACGGAGACGACGCCGATCCGGCCGTCCGCATCGATCCACACCGCGAGCGGCTGGAGCTCGCCGCGCTCGCGTTCGAGCGTCGCGAAGGCGCGGTCACGGATCGCGGCGATCGTCCGCGTTTGCGGCGTCGGCGGCGTCATCGTTTGGCCGGGTCGAACACGAGGCGATCTTTTTGCAACGACATGTTGAGCAGGATGCCGACGGCGATGAAGTTCGTGAGGATCGCCGAGCCGCCGTAGGACATGAACGGCAAAGGAATGCCGGTGATCGGCATGATCCCGACCGTCATCCCGATGTTGACGATGATGTGAAACGCGAGCATCGCGATGAGCCCGGCGCCGAGCAAGACGCCGAAACGATCGCGCGCCGAGACGACGGCACGCATGCCGGCGACGACGATCACGACGTACGCCAAGAGCAGCAGCGTCGCGCCGATGAACCCCGTTTCTTCACCGACCACCGTGAAGATGAAATCGCGGCTATGCTCGGGGACGAAATTGAGCTGGGTCTGGGTGCCATGATAGAGCCCTTTCCCAAACCACTCTCCGCTGCCGACCGCGATCTTCGATTGATTCAAATTCCAGCCCGCGCCCTGCGGATCGGCTTTCGGATTCAAGAACACGAGCAAGCGCGTGCGCTGGAACGGCTTGAGAATCTTGTCGCTGGTGAGCACGAACGCCGCCGCCGCACCGAGCGCGCCGATATAGATGCCGAAGTCGAGCAAGTTCGGCAAACCGAAGTAGAGCTCGGCGGTGAGAATCGCGCCGATCACGAGGGTCGTGCCGAGATCGGGCTGCTTGAGGATCAAGAGCGCGGGGATCGCGACCGCCACGAGCGGCAGCCACAGTTCTTGGATCCGTTTGAACTCGCCGCGCGCGAGGATCGCGGCGACGGCGATCGCGAGCGACAGCTTCGCGAACTCCGAGGGCTGGAAGGTGAACGGACCGATCGCGATCCAGCGCTGCGCGCCGAGCGCGCTATGCCCCTTGAAGAGGATGAAGAGCAGCATCGCGAGCGTGACCGCATAGATCGGTAACGCCCAGCGTTGCCAAACCCGGTAGTCGACGAACGCGAGACCGGCCATCAGCGCGATCCCGATCGCGGCGAAGAGCGCCTGATTGCGCACTTCGTTGTGCTCGCTCGGGGTGTGGAGCGTCGCCGACGAGATGAAGAATAGGCCCGCGAACGTGACCGCAACGCAGCCGAACGCCAGCCACCAATTGAACCGGGAATGCCAGGGCCGTTCCACCCCGGCGTGATTCGGTTCGCGGCGCCGGATGCATCCCGGCGCACGCCGTGGAAGGGCCGCGCATGAGCCGCCTCAACGATGTCGGCGGGCTGACCGGCTTCGGCCCGATCGAACGCGAGCCCGACGAGCCGCTCTTCCATTCCGAGTGGGAAGCGCGCGTGTTCGCCCTCAATCGGCTCTTGATGGCCAAGGGCGTCTACAACCTCGATGAGTTCCGGGACGCGGTCGAACGCATCGACCCCGCGCGCTATTATGGGCTCTCCTATTACGAGCGGTGGTTCGAGGGTGTGCGGACGCTCCTGATCGAGCGCGGGATCGTCCCGCCGGAGACGGCGGCATGAAGTTCGCGGTCGGCGACGCCGTGCGGACCAGCGGCCGCGATCCGGCGCATCACTACCGCGTGCCGCGCTACTTGCGCGCGAAGCGCGGCCGGATCGAAGCGATCCACGCCGCGTTCCCGCTCGCCGACGCGCGTGCCGCCGGCGACCCGTCGCCGCCGATCGAGACGCTCTATACCGTGGCGTTTGCCGGCGATGAGGTGTGGGCGCAGGACGCCGAGCCGAACACGATCTATCACGCCGAACTCTGGGAGTCGTATCTGCTTCCACTCGAGGGCGCATCATGAGCGATCACGCGCACGATCACGACGATCACGGGCACGATCATCCGCACGATCACGGCTCGCCCTCCGCCGTGATGACCGCGCGCGTGAACGCGCTCATCGGCGCGCTCGAAGCGCGCGGCGTCGCGGCGGACGCCGATGTCACCGCGGTGATCGAACGTTTTCTCGCCGCAGCGGGCCCGAGCAACGGCGCCCGCATCGTCGCGCGCGCGTGGGTCGATCCCGCCTACCGCGCGCTCTTGCTCGCCAACGCCAACGCCGCGATCGCCGCACTCGGCCTCGACATGAGCCATTGGGCACCGGTCGAGTTACGCGTCGTCGAGAACACGGAGCGCGTGCACAACGTCGTCGTCTGCACGCTCTGCTCGTGCTATCCGATCGCGCTGCTCGGCCCGGCGCCGCAGTGGTACAAGAGCGAAGCCTACCGTTCGCGGGTCGTGCGCGAACCGCGCGCGGTGCTGCGCGAATTCGGCGTCACGCTTGCAGACGACATCGAAGTCCGGGTCTGGGACGCGACCGCCGAGCTCCGCTATCTCGTCCTCCCGCGCCGCCCGCCCGATTCGAACGGCTGGGATGAAGCACGTCTCATGCAATTCGTCACGCGCGACGCGCTGATCGGCACCGCGGGCTAACTAGCCGGGCGCGGGCGCCGCGTTGCCGAGCGCCGGTGCGGCACGGCGGCGGCGGCGTTTGCGGCGCGGGGTGGACGGCGGCTTCGCCGCGACGGGCTCCTCGGCGACTTTCGCCGTTGCCGGCGTGCCGAAGGACGATGGCGGTTCGGGCGCGGGCGGCGGCGCGCTGGGCGCGGGCGGCGGTGCGGCGGGCGGGCGCGTCTTCATCGCGAGGATCGGGATGTTCGCGAGCATCGCGATCGCCGAATCCTGGCGCTCGAACGAGACGTCGCACGCGGCTTCATCGACCTCGACGTACTTCGAGATGACCGCGATCAAATCGAGCTTCAGCGATTCGACGACGTCCGGCGCGAGCGAGAGATGATCCGAGAGCAAAACGAGCCGCAAACGCTCGCGCGCGGTCGTGCTCGAGCCCTCCGGCTTGAACATCTTCTTGAAGAAATCGATCATCGTGCGCTGCCTCCGAAGAATGCGCCCAGCCGCTGCATCGCGGTCGGTTCGGTGGGGATCGTGGGCGCCGACGTATCGGTGCCCGCGATGCGGCCGGCGATCGCACGATAGGCGGCGCCGGTGGGGCTGCTATCGTCGAGCGCGAGCGGTTCGCCCTTGTTGGTCGAGACGATCACGCCCGGCTCGTCGGCGATCACGCCGAGCAGCGGGAGCCGCAAGATGGCGTTGACGTCGTCGACCGAGAGCATCTTGCCCTTGCGCACGAGCGCGGGGCGCACCCGGTTGACGACGAGCCAGACCTTCTCGCGATTGCCGAGCAAACCGACGACACGATCGGCGTCGCGCACCGCCGAGACCTCGGGCGTACACACGACGATCGCCTCGTCCGCGCCGACGATCGCGTTCTGAAAGCCCATCTCGATCCCGGCCGGACAATCGATGAGCACGTAATCGAATCGCTCCCGCAGCGATTTCACGAGCTCGTGCATCGCTTGCGTGTCGACATCGTCCTTCTCGCGCGTCTGCGCTGCGGCGAGCAGCCGCAGCGTCGCCACGCGCTTGTCGGCCACGAGCGCCTCATCGAGCGTCGCGCGCGACTCCAGCACGTCGAGCACGTGATAACGCACGCGGGCTTCGAGGCCCATCACGATATCGAGGTTGCGCAAGCCGACGTCGGCGTCGACCAGCACGACGGTCGCACCGGTTCGCGCGAGCGCGGCACCGATGTTCGCCGTCGTCGTCGTCTTGCCGACGCCGCCCTTGCCGGAGGTGATGACGATCGCGCGGCCGCGCGGTTTGGGCGGCGGTGCCGCGAGCGGTTCTGCTTGGACGTCGTGCATGTCAGCCTGCCTTCCGTTGACCGAAGAGCCGCGAGAAGAATCCGCCGGTCCCCAGCACGGTGAACGGCACCGACTCGCCTTCGAGCCGGCGTGCGATCTTCTCGTAAATCAGCGCGAGCCGCGAATCGGGGGTGAGGACGACCGGCTCGCCGCGATTGGTGGTGTCGATGATCTCTTCGTCGTCGGGCACGATGCCGAGCAGTTCGCCGCCGATGATTTAGGAAACGTCGTCGACCGAGAGCATGTCGCCGCTGCGCACCATCTCGGGCCGGATGCGATTGATCACGATGCGAAACGGCAGCCCGCGTTCGCGCAGCTTGCCGATCACGCGATCGGCGTCGCGGATCGCGCTGACCTCAGGCGTCGTCACCACGATCGCTTCGGCAGCGCCGGCGATCGCGTTGCGAAACCCGTGCTCGATCCCGGCCGGGCAATCAATGAGCACGTAGTCGCACCCCTCGGCGAGCTCATCGATCACTTTGGCGAATTGAATCTCGCTGACCGCGGTCTTATCGCGCGTCTGCGCGGCCGGCAAGATCGCGAGCGTCTCGAAGCGCTTGTCTTTGATGAGGGCTTGGCGTAGTTGACAGCGGCCCTCGACGACCTCGACCAAGTCGAAGACGATCCGCTTCTCGACACCGAGCACGAGGTCGAGATTGCGCAAGCCGATGTCGGCATCGACGAGCACGACGCGCTGGCCGCGCTTGGCGAGCGCCGCACCGAGGTTGGCGGTGGTCGTCGTCTTGCCGACGCCGCCCTTGCCCGAGGTCAACACGATCCGGCGTGCGCTCACGATAGGGAAACCTCCCGGCGAGCCGTCTCCGCGCTCGCGTGCGGGACGATCGCGATCCGATCGTCGATGATGTAGGCATGCTCGGGTCCGCGTCCGGCGCGGACCGGTTCGGCGTCGAGCGCGATGCAGGTCGCGATCCGCAGCTGGGTCGGCGCGAGTTCGAGCGCGATCACGCGCGCACCGCGATCGCCCTGGGCGCCCGCGTGCGCGACGCCGCGCAGCGCGCCGAAGACGACGATGTCGCCGCTGGCGATCAGTTCCGCGCCGGGATTCACGTCGCCGATCACGATGATGTTGCCGAGGTTGTGCAGCGCCTGGCCGCCGCGCAGGGTGCCGCGGTGGTACAGCGTCGAGACGCCGGCCGGAGCCGAGACGGGCGCCGGAGCGATCGCGGCCGCCGCCGAGGCCGGTCCGGCGGGTGCCGCCGAGACCCCGCGCGACTGGCGGCGCTTGGCGAGGTCGGCGCGCGCCCCGGCGAAGTCGGCGACCAGCGACCGCGCGTCATCCGAGAGGGTCACCGTGCGCGGCGCGCGCGGCGCGCGCGGGAGCGCCGAAACATCGGAGACGGGTGCAGCCCCGACGTACGCGAGTTCGAGTCCCGCGAGCACCGGCGCCAGCGACTCCGGCCCGGCGACGCCGTCCAGCGTAACGCCGAAGTCGGCCAGCAGGTCGCGGAAGGCCACGATCTCGGCCGCCGCGGGTTCGAGCGATCCCAGGTTGGCGACCGCCCGGCTCCCCCGGTAGAATTCCGCCCGCTCGCCTAGCGCGAGACGCAGTTCCTCGCCGGCGGCCGGCAGCGCACGGTCGACCGCGATCTCCAAACTCCGGCCCCGGCCGCGAATCGAACTCATCGTCCTGCCTCTCGTCTCATCCGCGCGCGTTTCCGATGCCCGTCATGGCCGCCCTGGTCCGTTCACCGTGCGCCCACAAAAAAGTTGAGTTCTCCACATCCGCTCCACCACTCGCTCACACACCAGCCCAAACGGGCCGGCCGCGGCGACCGTCGAACGAGATGAGCCCGGCCCGATCCGGAGCGTCTTCCTGGAGAGAGAAAGCCGACATGTCGCCACGACGTCTGTTGACCATCCCGCTCATGATCGCACTGCTGTGTGCCAGCATCCCGGCACCCGCGTTCGCGACGTCGACCGCCCAAGAGATCCAAATCGGCAAGGCCCAGGACAAACAGATCACCGACTCCACCAACGTGGTGACGGATCCGCTGCTCAACGCCTGGGTCAATGAGGTCTCCCAGAAACTCTGGACGCAAGTCGCCCGCAAAGACGTTCCGTATAACATCAAGATCCTCGACGTGAGCGACATCAACGCGTTCTCGACGCTTGGCGGCTATATCTATATCAACGAAGGGACGCTGGATTTCGTCCAATCGGACGACGAATTGGCAAGCGTGATCGGGCACGAGACCGGCCACATCGAGCGTCGCCACACGCTCACGATGAACACCAAGGTCAACGTCCTCAACCTGCTCTTCACGGTCGCCTCGCTCTTCTCGCCGATCATCTACCGGTTCGGGCAACTCGCCGAAGCGGGCCTGATCGCGAAGGCCTCGCGCGCGGACGAACTCGAGGCCGATAAGTACGGTCTGCTGCTGATGTCGCGCGCCGGCTACGACCCCGACGCGATGGTCTCGTTCATGCAACACATGAACGTCGCGATCGGCAACAACCACGATCTGGTCAGCAAGTATCTGCAAGACCATCCGGACTTTCCCGATCGCATCTCGCATCTCGAAGGCTATCCCGAGATCGATCCCAAGGTGCGCACCGACGACCAGCGCATCGCGGCCGCCTCGCACAACCTCGAAACCGCGCGCTACAGCATCGCCGCGCTCGAGTTCGGGAAACTGCAGACGCGCCATCCCGACGACACGCTCGTGACCTACCAACTCGGCGCCTCGCAACTCGCGCTCGGCCAGACCGCGAAGGGCGAACAAAACCTCACCGAGGCGGCCTCGCTCGGCACCCCGCAGACCAAGGCCCTCGCGCAAAAGCGGATCGAAGCGCTGCGCTCCACCGAAAAGCGGCTCGACTTGCTGCGCCCCGATCTGCAACCGCTGCGCGATCAGATGGCGGCCGCGCAAACCAATCTCCAGCAGGCCGCAACCGCAATCCTGACCCGCCGCGATTCGGGGCGCGATCAGCTCAAGATCCTCAGCAACCGGATCGCGGACATCGGCTACGAGGTGCCGCAGTGGCTGGGCCAGATCCAGCCCAAGCCGAACTCGCGCATGGACGTCGTCTTGCGCAACCTCAACACGATGAGCCGCTCGCTCGATACCGCGCTGCAAGACGCGCAGTCGACGATCGGCGGCGTCGGGTCGCTCGAACGCAACAAACAAGCCGGCGAGCTCAAAGAAAACAGCAACACGCTCGACGACATGAACGCGCCGCTCAAACTCGACGCGCCGCCGCCGGTGGCGCTCGCGACGTTCGCCTACTATCCGCGGATGCTCAACGAAATCCAGAACTCGAACGCCGACCTCTTGCGCGCCGTCGATGCGGGCCGCGCATCGCTCGCGCTGCTCGACGTCGGCCTCGGCGATCTCGATCGGCTCTTGCGCGAATTCCAGCGCGTCTCGCTCAACCCGTTCGGCGGCGACCTCAGCCCCGCGGACTACGCGCGCATCGAACCGATCATGACGACCGCGCTCAACTCCCTCAACAAGGCCGCGGTCGCCGCCTCGCAGGCGCAGCAGCTCTACATGATGGCGCGCTCGCGCACGCTGATCGTGAAGATCACCGACCTCGGGATCACCCAATCCGCCGACCGCTACTCGACGCTGCAGCACGCGCTGGACCTGCGTTTCCACAACGCCGCATCGCTCGACTACGACACGCTGATCAAAGACGATCTCTCGCCCGGCGAAGCGACGGCGGCGGCGATCGTGGCGGCCGACACGAACACGACCCCCGAGGCGATCATCGGCGAATCCCAGGCCACGCACCGCTCGATCGTCGACATCGCCAACGCGCGCCAAATGCACGCCGAGGCGCTCGAGATCTTCGCGGGTCTGATCTGGCTCGACTACACGGACGACCCGGAAAAGGAAGCCCACCTCTCAACGTAACTCTGCCCGGCCGTTCGGGGTAGATCACAGCGATGAATGCCATGCGAGCCTCCGTCCTCGGCGCCGCCGACGTGTTCCAGCGTCTGCGCGGCAGCGTCAACGTCGGTGCCGTGCACGCCGGGGCGCGCAAGCCGTTCCGGTTCTTCCTGTGCGGGGATCTGGGCCTCGTCGGCGAGCTTCGGGCGCTGTTGCTCTCGGGCGAGGCCGAGGGGTTCGACCGGCTGACGGCCGCCGCGCTGCTCGAGACGATCGACCCCGCCCAGCGCGTCCTCGACACCAGCGACGCCCGGGCGGTCATTTTCCTGGGGCGGATCGGCGACCGGCAGGGTGCGCGGCTGGATCTCCTGGCGCCGCTCGGCCTCCCGATCTTCGCGCTGCTCGTCGACCCGAACGTCGCCGCCCCGAGCGGCCCGACCCAGCCGCCCGCCGCGGGCCACGTCGACGACTACATCGTCCCGGAACTCTCGCGCGAGGCGCTCAAGGGCCGCTTTCTGCCGCATCTCATCGAATGCTGTAAGGGGATCGAGATCGCGGTCGGGCGGCAGATTCCGTTTCTGCGCGAAACCGTCGCGGCAAAACTGACCCGCGATGCCGCGCTCAACGCGCTCAAGATCTCCGGCGCGAGCGCCGTCGTCGACCAGGTTCCGCTGCTCGGCGTGGTGCTCGGCGCGTTCGCCTCGGCCGGCGACATGATGGCGATCACCGGCGTGCAGATGACGCTGATGATGCAGATCGGCGCGACCTTCGGCAAAGACCCCGACCTCGGCCGCGTGTGGGAGCTCTTGCCGATCGTCGGCGGCGGCTTCGGCTGGCGCGCGCTCTCGCGCGAACTCTCCGGCTTCATCCCGGTCGCGGGGATGTTCATCAAAGCCGCGATCGCCTACGCGGGCACGATCGTCGTCGGCGAGGGCGCGACGTTCTATTTCCAGCACGGTCGCCACATGACGGCCGCCGACGGCTCACGCCTCTACGAAGAAGCCAAAGCCTCCGCGATGACGTTCGCCCGCGAGACGTTTGCAAAGATTCGCGGCAACGGCAAGAACGGGCACAACGGTCACGGCTGACCGCTAACGCGCGCGGGGCGGATCGAGGGGCGCGAAGAGCGCGGCGAGATCGATCGTCAGGTCGTCGAGAACGGCGATGCTCGCCGGAAACTCGACGGTACGCGGCTCGTCTGCGCCGCGATCGTAGACGTCGAGCGCTTTGCGCTTCGGATCGACGATGACGACGCACGGTGTGCCGTACGCGCGATACAGCTCGATTTTTTCTCGAACGTGTGCCGGACGATCGTCGGGCGAGAGGATCTCGATCGCGATATCCGGCGCACCGAGCGGCTGCTCCGCGTCGCTCTGCGCTTCATACGGAACTCGCTCGAAGGTAACGTACGCAACGTCGGGCACGAGTGACGAGCTGCGCGCAACGCCGGCTTCGAGAAAATAGAAACGCCACTCGATGCCGACTCGCCCGCGGCCCGTCGACCACTCACCGAGCATCATCGCTAGCCGAAGCTGGAGCAGCCCGTGCGTGAATTGCGGGCTCACCTTCTGCCGGCGCTTCCCGCGGTAGAGCTCGATCGCCGGCTTGACTTCCGGGATCGCGAGATCGGCAATCGTCGTCTGCATCGTTCGTCCCTCACACCACCGTATCACGCGTTCACCCCGACCAACAAGCCCGACCGCTGTGTCGTGCGTGCTTGCCGGGATGAACCTACGGGTCCGTTACCGGTGTCTGCAACGAAGCGACGAGCGTTTCGTAATCCGGCGCAACGTAACCGCGCTCGCGGATGACGATCGTGCCGGCGGCGATGTCGCCGAGGCGTTTGTTTTCTTTTGAGAGCAGGACGCTGATCGTGGAGAGCAGGTAGAAGCCGAGCGTCGCCTCGATGATGCGCACGAGGTTGCGGATCACCGAGGAACCCCAGTCGATCGGGAACCCGGCGTCGCGGATCACGCGCAGACCGAGCGCGCGTTTCCCGGGCGAGCGGCCGTCCCACCAGACCTCGAAGATGATGAAGTAGCCGATCGTGATCACGAAAATGAGGATCGATACGAGCGCAATCGGCAGCGCCGAGGCGATCGCGGGCGGCAGACGCAGCCGCGCTTCCGCGGCGCCGATCGTGGCCAGGAACAGGCTGTAGATGATGATGAGCGCGGTGAGGATCGCGCCTTGGATCAGCACGTCGATGCAGAGCGCGAGGAAACGGCTTCCGAGCCCCGCTAGCTCGAACTCGAGCGCGACGCTTTCCCCGGTGCGGATCGCGACCTTCTCATGCATGCCGGGATTTTCTGGAAGCGGGTGCCAAGCAACTGCCATGCGGGAACAGCGATTTCTGCGGACGCGTCACGAGCGCTGGCAGCAGCTCGAAGGGCTCCTCGCGACCATCGACCGGCGCGGGATGCGCGCGCTCTCGCGCGAGCAGATCGAAGAACTCGCACTGGGCTATCGCGCGGCGACCAGCGACCTCGCCCTTGCGACCGGCCGCGGCTACGGCGCGGCGATCGTCGGCTATCTCAACCGCCTCGCGACGCGCGCGCGTGCCTACGTCTACCTCGGGACGACCCGCAGCGGCTGGTCGCGCGTCACGGCGTTTTTCGCGCAGACGTTTCCACGCGAAATGCGCCGGTCGTGGGCGCCGATTCTGGTCTGCATCCTCATCACGGTGATCTCCGCGATGCTGTCCTATCATTCGATCCGCGAGAACCCCGCCAACGCCTACGCGTTCTTGCCGGCGCAGCAACTCGCACCGATCAAAGCGCGTCTACACGATTCGAACTTCGGCTTCGATCGCCAGTTCTCGTCGGCGATGGCGTCGTTCATCATCACCAACAATATCAAGGTCGCCGCACTCGCCTTCGCCGGCGGGATCACGGTCGGCATCGTGACCGTGCTCATCATCTTGCAGAACGGGCTGATGGTCGGCGGGCTCGGTGCACTCTACACGAACGCCGGATTCGGCAGCGACTTCTGGGCGACGATCTCGCCGCACGGCGTGATCGAGTTGACCGCGATCCAAGTCGCGGGCGGCGCGGGGCTGCTGCTGGCGCTCGGAATCGTCGCGCCGGGACGCTTGCGCCGGACCCAGGCGCTGGTGCGTAACGCGCGCCGCGCGGTGACGCTCGTCCTCGGCGTCGCGGGGATGCTCGTCGTCGCCGGCACGATCGAGGGCTTTATCTCGCCCCAGCGCCTGCCGGAAAACGTGCGCTTCGGCATCGGCGGGCTCACCGCGGTGGCGCTTGGCTGGTATGTCTTTTTTTGCGGACGCCGCTCAGATGAGGCCGCGGGTCTTGATGGTGACGTAGGCGTCGAGCAAGGCGATCGTGAGCTCGCGGGCGGGGACGTCGACGACGCCGATCCCGCGCTGTCCTAAGAGCGCGAGCGCGCGTGCGCGCTCGGCGGCGAGCGCCGTCGCGACCGCCGCGCGGTAGACATCCGTCGTCGTTTGCGGATCGCGCGCGAGCGCATCGGCGATCGCCGCATCGTTCATCAGCACGACCAACACCAGATGTTGCGGCACGAGCAGCGCCAGCGACCCGAGCAGCGCCGTCGAGGCGACCGGATCGACGAGGTCGGTGAAGACGACCACCAGCCCGCGCTTGCGATTGCGCGCTTTGATCTCGAGCGCGGCGCGCACGTAGTCCGATTCGACGTAGGACGGGTCGAGATCGGCGAGCGCGTCGGCGAAGCGCGCGATGTGACCGGCGCCGGTCTTGCCGGGGACGCTCGCGAGCGGCCGGTCCGAGAAGGCGTGCAACGAGACGCGATCGTCGGCGAGTTGGGCGATCTTCGCAATCGCGAGCGCCGCCGAGACCGCATAGTCGAGTTTGCGCCGGTCGCCGAGGC
>Ga0116231_10012631_pt1 | contig 12299 bp, 12 predicted proteins | sample S1TSphgellanicum_2_FD_89695 | JGI IMG/M metagenome (GOLD analysis project Ga0116231, IMG submission 89695) | Host-associated microbial communities from peat moss isolated from Minnesota, USA - S1T2_Fd - Sphagnum magellanicum MG | ecosystem: Host-associated > Plants > Peat moss > Unclassified... | reverse complement strand
AGGTTGAAGATAATTAGGCTCATTCACAAAAACCCTTGTAACCTAAAATTAATATTGATCAATAATGGATGGGATAATTGAAAGTATCCTTAACTTTGGCACATCATTTTTCATTTTAGGGAATGTGGATGTGAGCAACGAGGGGTCTAAGAGACGATTTTTGTTTGTACAATCATGCTTTGTTTGTTGTGTTTATATTTTTAAAGTTTTTGGAAATGACAACATTGTTGTTGAATTTCATGGTGGTGCTTGTTCTAATGTCAAATCTTGGTGTGTGGTGTGTGTTGTTGATTTTTGTATGTTGTCGAGTTTTGCTTTTGATGGAAAAGGGTAATGGAGAGCTAGTGGTTGGTTTTATGAATGTGGTGGTGATGGGAATTTGGATTTGGTGATGAATTTAAAGAAAATGTTGTGGAATTAAGGAGGCAAATCTTTCAACGAGAAAAAATAAGTTGGTGTGTTTTGTGTTCTCCATCTATTGTTTTTAGAATTGCAAGTAAAGGATATGTTTCTAAGGGAGACTAGAATGCAATTTAAAACTAGTAAGGTTCATCAACTTTACTTTCATTGTGTCACTAGACCCTAAATTTTTTTGAACAATGCTCATAATAAAATTTGATGTAGAGGTGAGGAAACGATGAAAAATTCTAGGGAATGTGGAATAGACCAAAATATTGGTTAAATAATGGGGGGTTGAAGAAATGTGCTTATGATTTGTCAAGGATCTATCACTTGATTGTTTACAAGTTATGACAATACTTGTGTCTTGTCTTTTCAAAACCAAGGATGTTGTGAATGTTGCGGTTGAAGAAGTTGTTTTGGGAAGTTGGGGACATAAACATTTAGCATCACCAAATTGAGTTTCTAAAGAGAGGATGTTGTGTAAGTTCTACCATGTAATTAAATATCTAGGGTTAGTGTTTAGAACAAGTGGGTAGGAAAGGTTCAATATGTTTTAGGCCAATTTTCAAAGAAAGAATTCCATGAAGGATCTTATCATTACCACAACCTATTGACTTATTTAGGGCTACAAGTTTAGAAAACACCTAGAACTTGGAATCTACTTGCGTTCTAATCCATTTATGAACAAGGATTTTGTTCATGTTTTCATTTTGTATATGTAAGGGCTCATTAATTTTGGATTTCTTACTAGTTTATTTGGTTACACCCCAATTATAGAAAGGAAACTAACATGTGCAAGAGGGTTCAAGCAAGATAAAATGGACCAAAAAAGTAGGTATCACAATGCAAAAATTGGGGTTTACCTATAAATCAACTTCAAATCATTTATTCAAGTAAACAATGTAATTTTTTGGTGAACTCCATCTCAATTATAGTTGCCATTGATTTCCAAATTTGAAATGAAGTATTTATGTATTTCATGGTACTTGTAAGGGGGTGATTACAAGCTAGAGTGAACCAATTTTTGACAAAAGGTGTTCTTAATAATAAATTTTTATAGTCTATTTTGATTGTGACAACAATGTCACATTGTTGAATCATGCCCATGTTTGAAGTTTAAAAATCATCTTTTTAAAAACTAGCTATTGGTTGTTCATTAATATGTCATCTCAAGACACAATCTTTGTGAAAAATGTTTCAAAATTTTACAAAATTCATGTTGTAATGGACTTCATTGTTTTCTTTAAATTTTGGTGCTCCTAACATTGCCCCAATCTTTCATGCCATCTTGAAATGGTTTGGATACCTCTATTTTGAATATTTGTGACATTTATCAATTTTGGAGATTGATAAATGGACTAAACATTACAAACCATGATTATGGTGGGTCCATTTACAAGTTTTTTATGTATTGTTACATAGAAGGTCAAACACATTAAAAAATCTCCCATTTGGTGCAAAACATTAACTTTTCAATAATAAAAATATTCAACCTAACTAGATCACGTAAAAATTATTTGAATCTTTTTTCATAAAATTCAAAAAAACACTTGACATGGGACACATTATCATTTAAAGGGTGTAGAAAAAATTGACATGTTGCATAAAATGTGGATCACTCTAGCTTGCAAATACCCAAAGCAATGAATTCCAACTTGGGTTGTTCATTAATTTTTAAAATAAAAAAACCAAATACTTGAGTTTGTTTTGCAATTAGATTCTTTTTTCTTGTATTAATATGAATAAGGAGAATGTTTTAAACATGTTAGTCATGTCCAAAACTTATGTCTTCATTATGAAATTTGTCCCCAGGCCCTTAATAGATGATGGGGATATTTTTGGGTAAGGAACTTGGATGTCACAAGTACTCAAATTGGAAAAAGTAGAACAAGTATGTTATCATGTTGACATGTATACAAATTCCTATGTTGTGTTTTTTAATGGACTATTCATTAACACCTAAATAGGTGCAACTTATGTTCATTAAATGAACAAGGACCTACATTGTTATGTGGGAGGGTTGGTGAGATTTGGGCCATTTATCATCAAAGTTGAAGCTCCAAATTAATCTAGATTATCAATAGGTGAAAATACACCATTTCTTTTGTAAAATGGGCTTAGGTTTAAGGTTTTGTGTTTTTCATGTTGTGATAAGACTAGACATAGTTGTTGTTGTTTTTTCACTATGATGCTCACAATGTTGTTGACATGTTTAAGGTTTGCATGTCAACATTGTGGGGGTGAAAGTGTGTGGTAGGGTTTAAGATTATCATTGGCATTAAAATAAAAAAAAATTGCACCATAGGGAATTTTGAGGTTTGACTCCTTTAAAGTGAAATTGTGTGAAATAAAATGAACATGTCCAAAATTGTTGTCACTTGTCACATCAACCACATAGTGTTGTTGCAATCCTAAACAAGTGTCAACCAAAACCTTGAATCCGTTATCAAATTTGGTTGGGGACAATTGGTGTTTTTGACCAATGTTTAACCAATGACATTTTATTTGAGTTGGATGAATGCACATTGTGTGTGAAAAGAATAGCAAAACCTTTGTTTTTGCATGAGGTTGTAATTTGTATGTGAATAGGAAATTTTTAGTGAAGGCATATCAATGAAAGTGAGAACTTTTCTAATACCTAAAATTCATTTTCCATGACCAAAAATGGTAAATATTAATGTCTAGTGAAATTTGTATTAAATTTGTAATAAAAAAATTTAATTTTTTTTTCTTCTAATAATACATCATACAAATTAAATGTAAACTATAGAAACATACTAAAATATGTACAAGTCCAAAAAATAATTCTTGCACATACATTCACAATACACTTGCAAAACAACTTTGAAAACCATGTTTTTTAGTACTCCAAAATTCAAGTGCTTCATGAACATCCATAAAACACTACAATCAATGTACAATGGGAGAGGAAGTAATTCAAAAACTTCCCTCAAAACCATAATTCAAAATTAATAGCTAGTAAGTTGTCACTACTCATTGCTAATACAATACAATAGATGTGTTTTTAACATTACTCCCTCCCCTACTTTGGCCAAAATCCTTGAATTATGGATGCACAAAAGGTTGATGTTAAAAACTATCATTAAAGTTTATTCATTCACTACATCCTAAGCCTATTATTGATCTATAGTTTGCTTATGGTTGTTGCACTCCTTGTTGTTGATTTGTGATCAATTGTTGTTCTTGCCATGTTGTATGTACCTAAATCTACCCATTATTATCAATGCCCCATTGATGGAAATATTTCTTTGTTGTAATGACATATTTTTAAATGTAATAATATGATTTAAGGATCTACATTCAAAATAATTTATTGAAACATTTGTTCATATTGGTTATAATTTTGACACTCTAATATTGTATTTCCTAAGAAAAATATTTACATGATGTCATATGTGACTACAAAAATTGTTTCTGATGTCATTTCTAATTGCTGGGTTGTTCACCCATCGATGATCATGAAATAAAAATGAAATGGTTTTTTATTGCTATCATTGTTTAAGAAATTATACATCACAAGGAACTAATAGAAGTTTAGATGTGAACATTAGGAATAGATGATAAAATTCACCCTCATTAGGTTTTCTAGGTCTATGAATTAAAGTCAATAATAAAAAAATCATTGTAAAATAGTCCTCCCATATTTTTTCAACAATTTTCTAGGATATTTTGATCAAATCTTTGAATTGTTATGGAAAAATATTTTAAAATGTGTCTTATAGCCTAGACAAAAATGGTCACATATAATAAGCATTCATTATATCATTTCATGCATGACCATTCTTTATTGATGTAAATTTTGTGCCTTTAAAGTAATTGAATTGTTTTCAAAATTGTGTACAAATTTAAGGTTGTGACAAGGAAAGGAATCTTAGGATGTTTGCTAAAGATTTTACCACATGTTTGCCAAACTCCAACAAACATAGACTCTTATCCTACCATGGATCCCAAAGCGTTGGAATAAATAGAACTTGAGTACAAGGTAGATGTTAAAATTTGGGCTGCAAAGAATGGGCTTTAGGGCTACAAGATCTATACAATTGTTATTTGTATGTTTGACACAAACTTCTTGATGAACTTGCCACATCCCGTTGGAAACTTTCCATGGCCAACACAACTGGAGAATGACACTTTAGAATGTGGTTTTGGATGCAATGTGATCACTTGGTGGGATATTAGTTTAAATGAAGAGTACTTGAAAATGTGTTACTGAACAAGTGGCCCAAAAATGCATGTGATGGGTAAATTCGTAAATATAATTGAAATATACTACTGCAAGCTCCTTCACATTCTTGTGATTCATTTGTTTTGTTAGTATTATAAATATGTTAATAAGGTCATTCAATCTATTGTTCTGTAGTACAACTTTAAGAGTCCCAAGAACAATTAACAATCATAAGTGAGAAGTTTGTGTGAAGGTGATTTTCAAAATATGTAGCGTCATTGATCATTATGATTCACATCATTATTTGTTTCTAGATGTATTCAAGGATGTCATAGTCAAACAGAAAACATGTTTCCATTTCATTATTGGTCCTGTAATTGATTGTAAAGTTGTGCAATGCACATTGTGTTACATTTATCATTTTAGTCTTATCAATTTCATTCAATTTGTGTTCACAATAGTGTTTGTTGCTATCAACTTCAAGTTCAATTTATTTCCAAAGCTTTCCACCAACTCTTCTATAACATTTCTTCACCTAGAATTATTATCTTCCACATGTTGGTCACATTTATCCCAATATTTAGTGCTAGTCTATTAGGACTTTGTGGTGGGGGGGGGTTTGTTTGAAGAATTCTTTGCATTGGCACTCCCCACATTTTTCTTCCAACTCCATCATTTGCATGTATTATTGTTTTCAAACTCTCCCACTGCACTTTGCCATTTCCATTTGGATTTGATATTGCTTTCTACACAACAATCCGCGATTAAACCTTTGGAAAACAATTGCATGTATTAGATATACCAAGGAACAATCCATTCAAGATCACCATGATGATTTAAACTTTAGGAAACAACATTCTTGGGTAACAAACTACTTTCTTGATATGTTCATCATCATTGTTCGTATTTTTTTTCAATGTAATGAAGGTGAACTTGTTTCCATTGTGGGTGGTGTCTTGTTGAAAGAAATGTTTATACACTTATGCCTCTTATAACCATTTGGAAATTCATGTTTAGAGATGGGATGTCATTGTAGTTACAATATTATTTAGCTCAATTATTCTTTTGGTCTCTGAAAAAAATGGTGCGTTAAGTAATTGTAGTTGGAAGGATATCACATTGCATGATTTTTTTTATACATATGTCAATTGGCTTGAAATCTTGGTATTATATTTTTTGTTCATCTCAAAACCCTAAACTAGAGACGATTGGGGCTCTATCTATTGCACCTTATCAATATATATTGGATTTTGTCTTAATCAATGTGAATGGTTTACATGTGATGAAATGTGCATGTCATTTGATATTATGGAAGTTATTGAAGTCCACAATAATCTAATGAAACATCATTAATGTGTGGTAGTGTTGTCTTGTATTGGTGGCCTACCTTGCTTGAATTGGTCTAAGGTTTCCATGTGGACACAATGACGTGGGCACATGATGATGTGGAGGTATATTTTTTTTGTGTCAGAGATTATTTTGCCATGTCATGAGAATATGTCAAAAAAATTATGTTTGACATGTATAAAATATACCTAGTTCATATTCTTTCATATTCATGAGTTCACATGCTCATGTTCACAGGCTCACGAAATAATAATCTTGGCTAAAAAACTCTCTAAATCAATAAAATTATAATAAAATTGAGCGTTAATTACATGGGGTAGTAGTGGAAAATGACAAGATTTTTTGTTGTTCTTTTAGTGCCCAAAATTTGTCATTTTCCTACTTTAGTTGTAATTGCAGCATATCCTTCTCCACTTTGATCTTTTCTAAGGCATCTATGTCCAAGTCTAAAGTTGCCTTTTTCAAGAGTTCATTCAAGAAGTCCATATGCATTTTGTTAATTATATGGTATTCCCTGGCAACAAAGTCCTTCATTATTCTTTAGTTGCAAGGTCTTGATTCAACTTTAGTTCACTCCCTAAGTTGTAGTCTACAATTGCCTTTGCATTGTTAGCTTTTCTTCCTCCACCTACTTCTCTTGTAGTTTTAATCCCAACATATATATAGTAGTTTTGTGTGCATCTATAGAATGTATTGTGCCATTTATTAAAACATGTTTGTAGCTCTTTAATGTTCCACCTTTCTTCCTAAAAGATTCTCCTAACTTTGATGTGTGGAAATGTGGAGTTTTCCCCCTTGAATTGTCGTGAGATGAAGGTCCAACATTCTATATGTTGTGAATTGTGGCCTCCCTCCACAAAATCATGTGGACAACCTTAGTTTGTCCACATTTGCATAATGTTCTTAAAGTATTGGATTTACTTAAATTGGTTATTTTGTTATTCCCTATGGTCTATGAATAATATTTTTCATCTTGAATAGGCAATCATGATTTTTTTTTGGCTTAAACTTTTGGCCTTTACACTCCTTGTGGTGCTTGAGGTGGTGATTTGGATTTTTACGTATTCTCCTATACTTGAGGTTCTTGTTTCTTGATGATGTGTGTATGTGTTTGTGGTGGTTGTTATATAGTTCTTTTCATTGTTGTTTTTTTCTTTTTGAAGATAAGTCCACCTTAACCTTCCTCCTCATTGAGCCACAATTTTCAGTGCAATTTTTTATCTTTTTTTCCTCCATGTGGTTCCTTCTTGGGAATACATTAGCTAGTTTCAATTGCTTTTTGTTTCTTTGGATCTTGTTTTTCAATTCTTTTATATCCTAAGGTGCTAAATTAACCACTTATGGTCTAGGATTAGGTGTTGATTATGGTTTTGCTAGTTGGTTTTTTAGGAAACATTCTTGCATTAACACCTCTATGAGATGCACAAAATTGCACGTGTCCTTCAAATGGTGTCCACCTGCCCTTTCCCTTCCAACATTTTAATTAAGATTATGTCCATTTTTCCAATTCTTTAACCATGTGCATGTACATTATTTCTACCTAATGTATATATTGTCCATGATCTATTTTCATTGATGTGATGGCATTTTTGTTATTAAAATAACAAACTTTCTGTGTGTCAAATAATCTAGATAAGGGCTAGAAATTTAACATTGAATGGTTTTTTCATCATGGCCACAATCCATTGTTCATTGGTCACATATGCATTACACATAGTTATGTGTTCCAACACCTTATCCATTCTTGCCTTTTCTACTTGTTTTTCTTCCTTCAAACCCTTGGTTAAGATTTTAAACTTTTGTCCCAAAATGTGTTTGTCTATTACTACAACTTTGTCCCCAATTTTTGCAAAGACTTCATTTTTTCCTTTCCAAGTATTGAAAATTCTGCCATAAATTCATGTCTAGGATGTTTCCACTCCATTTGAAACAACACTACTAAACCTACTTTATTAACCCATTCTCTTGATGTTAATCCCATGTTAATTTAAGTAATTATATATTCCAATTCAAGCTCATAGCTTTATTCTAAAGGGTTAAACATATATCTATCTTTATCTTTGGCCAACACCCAAGCTACTTTCTTGCCTTAACAATTGCAATGGCCATGGATTTATCACATGGTTTGGTTTTATTGAATTGACAATGGGATGAAAATGAAATTGCAAACTTTGAAGATTGTGAATTTTGTGGTTCCTCTTCCTCATTTCTAGCTTCTTGTTGTTTTTGTTGTTGTGGTTTTTCCTCCAATCTTCCAAGTTTGGAATAAGCATAGGTTGTGATGATTATGTTCCTACATTTATACCTAGCTTCCATAAATGATGAAATCAAGCCTTGATGTCTTGTGTAGTTTACATTGCTCTTTTAAGAACTTCATCCAGTTATTCCCACTCTATAATGTTGGAAAAGATGGCAACATTGGTGGGCCACATTTTGAAAATCACACTTGTAATGGGTCAATGTACAAATTTTTGTGAGTTCTAATTTTCTTTTCTTCCTTTTTTCAAATTTCTTTTTCTCTTACAAGACATTGCAATTTTCCAAGAATTTTCCTTGTTCATTTTGTTGCTTGAAAATGACAAACAAAAATGATATCGATGATACAATAATTGCCTACATTGAATTGCCATAATTATTGTTTATGTGAAACTAATAGCCAATCTTACTTTTCGAAGTAATGTTTAAGGTTGGTGATTTAATTACATTGCAATCTATACTATTGACCTTTTTACATTGCACTTTAATTGGTGTTGACATAATATCTATTTTTGCCATGACACCTATTGGTATTTCCTCTTTTGACACAAGAGGTCTTCCTAATAATATTTCTTTATAATGTATTTTGATGATGACAACAATGTCACATTGTTGGATGCCCATGTTCAAGGCTTAAAGAATCATTTTTTGCAAAAGTAACTAATGGTTGTCGTTTAATATATGGCTCTAGTCACGATCAGGGTCTACATGCCAATTACAAAGTCATATAAAAGCTTAATCAACTAGGTGGCTACACAAGAAGAAAGAACCAAAGTAGTCATTGGCTTGGAGAAGCCAAATATTCATGAGGAAGGGCGTGCACAAAACATGAAATAACACTGGAAGCACAAGTCTTGGAGCAAGAAGACTGCCACAAAGGTAAAAGCAATTTTTTGGTAGGATGCTTATGCATGTTTTTATTTCATCACACCAACATGGTTGAAATGTGATGCACCCATATCAGGTTATGTGCATTTTGTTTTTCATTTGCATGTTTCCATTGTGTGGAATAGGGCAGCAAAAGTTCTAGGGTTGCCTTTGGTGTGTCCCCCTCTCACGAATTAAGGTTCATCAAGGCATAGGTACATTTTGCATTCTATGCTACCCTTTGCATAATTAGAATATAAATTTTCACTCAGGTATCAACATGGTGATATGCTAGAATGAGCCACTTTCAAACTATGTTCTGGATTTTGGTTTGTTTTAATTTAAAGTGGATCCATGTGGTCTTTTGGTTGTAAACTGGTATGTATTTGGGCGTAGCATAGGTTAGTGGCCACACTCTGGATGTTTGCTATTTATCTTTCCCTCACAAACTACAATCTTCAGATGCACAAGTAATATGCCCTCAATGCTAAGTTTTGAAATAGGTAGAAGTAATATGTTCATGATTTAGTTCACCTTTTGCACCAGGATGTTTTGGAGTAAAAAATTGATAACTTTATATGTGATCTATTATGTCATGTTGTTACTTTGCACAGGCTTTTTTGTGTGGCTCCACATGCCAATTACAAAACCCTACATTGGTGAGTGTTGGTTCACTACAGTTAGTGTACACCAATGTTGGGCCAGTATCATGATGACTGGTTCAGGCTAGTTATCATGCATGAACCATAACAGTTAACATTTCAAGTGATCACTGAGAACCACCAATTCACTTGGATGTGAGATTCGACAACCTTAGGGAATCCTAGGTCCCAATCTTCATACCACAAGTTCTTGTTTTTTGGACACATGGGCGAGTATAAAATTTTATTTTTTTCCTTGTTCAAGAACCGGACCTGGTGGTTCTCTGAAAAAGGTCAGAACCACCCAACACAGGTAAGTGTACACTACACAAAACCACCTACAAACTCACACCTACATTCCTTCAAGTTCCAAGGAGAGTCAAGATATGATCAATATCCCCTGTGACTTTTAAGAAAGTAAACAGCGCAATTGAAGCTGCCTTCTGACACGATGCAGTCCATTTATCTATGTACCATTCATGTAAATTGAAAAATATTACCTGAGTGGTAGAGTTGAATATTTTTAGACAAATTTTCAGAAGCCTCTCAAACTCAAATGAACTCAATTGAAAAATACCTGAATAAATAAGGACCCCCAGTTTATAATTGGGGGTTTAGCCCAGGCCAAAAATGACAAACAGTTTTGGAAATAGAAATTTCATGCAGCCAATGGGAGGGCTCCGCATGCACTCAAAGTGCCTTGATTTTTTTTCTTTAAAGTTTTTCGTGGGGGGAGGATTTTTTAATTTTTTCCTTTGTTCCCACCGTGTTCCCTTCATGTTCCCAATGGGTTCCCAAATGGTGTTCCCAATAGCACCTCACTTATGTTTGGCCCAAAGTCCTCCCCTTCTCACCTATATAGGTGGGCCAAAGGTGGAGGTACTCCATCTTTCCATAGAATCTTCTATTTTGGGGAGCCTCCATAGTTTCATTTTTTTTTGCAATGGGCCAATCAATTGGCTCATTGTGAAAAAAAAAAGTTGGACTTGTGAGGCACCCCCAACTAATTAATATGAAACAGAATAGGTAGGGTGTATTAGGCCTGGCCAAAAATGGTGACAAACTCTTTTGGGAAGACGAATTTCATGCAGCCAATGGGACAGCCCAAGCATGCACTCAAGTTGCCTTGCTTTTTTTCCTTTTAAGTTTGGGGGGTGGAAGGATTTTTTTTTCATTTTTCCCTGGTTCCCACTGTGTTCCCAATATGTTCCCCAAGTTCCCAATGTATTCCCCAACATGTTCTCAACAGCACCTCACTTTTATCCCATATGCATTGGCAAATGCTTTCCTCCTTTCACCTATATTTCGGTGGGCGAAAGGGGAGGAACTCTGTACTTCAAAATACAATCTTCTATTTTTGGGAGCCTCCATAGGTTCATTAGTTTCATTTTTTTTGAGTGATGGGCCAATCAAATTGGCTTGTTGCAAAAAGAAAAAAAAGAAAAGGACATGGGAGGCACCTCATCTAATTAATAGGAGAGGTGAATGGTTGGATTTTGAGAGGCTTCTGAATTTGGTAACTTCTAAATTTAATAGCAGTATGTCCCTGCCACAGTGAACCAGCAGTCAACAGTGCATCATGAAGGATGAATGGTAAGTGGACAGGAAACAATTTTCTGTTGGGTTTCAGTTCGGGAGCTAACCATGGTGGTTAGCTCAGTTTCTGTTTTTTTTCTACACACCTACTAACAACACACAAGCAGGTTGGTAATACTTACGTAGTAAAAACAGACCTTACCTAAGTAAACCCTTACCTATTTTCCCACCTATCTGCCTATATAAGAGACCTATTTCCTACAAAATTGGTCACCAGGGTGAAACCAAATATTAACTCAGTTGAGGTCCATCCACAACTGAGTAATAAGGGGCATCCAGTAGATGGTGTGCTGGTCAGTGCAGGTTTAGTGGCCCCATGTCCCCAAGTTGCCAATTCAAGTGTGAAAACACCCTACTATGTCCCCAAAATTCTGCCCATGCCAGTAGCCTTGGCCAAAAATTGTGACCAACACCTTTGGAAAGAGAAATTCCTTTAACAAAAAGAAAAAGTTGTGAGTGCACCCATGATCTGATTAATATGAATCACACCTCGTCCCCAATATAACATCTAACAGCAGCTTCAGACAATCAGCAGTGGAGTCCTCACAAAGAGAAAGGAGGAATAAACCTTACAAATCATCAAGTTTTACTTTCACAATACACAGTGTGAATAATGTGGTTAGAAAACCATGCAATCAACAAGATCACCGATGGACAAGATCATGCCTACCCACTTGGGGATCCTAAATGTAGACTGGAATTTACTAAATTCCAAGAGCACCCACCACCTGCCTGCTACTAGAGTACCACCTGGTACATCCTACAATATGTTGTGGAAAATTGACACAGTATCTGATTCAGTTTTTGCACTAACAAGTAGTTCTTCAAGATCATCAACAACGGGTCCAAAGACTTTTGTGCTACCCAAAAAAGATCATTGACGATGACGATGGTCATGCTTGTGATGATGCTTCTCATGCTTCTCAGCTTTGTGCATTTTGTGAGCCTCATGATGCTCATATAGGGCATACACACCAAGTCCCAGAGTTGCTGCCTCAGCAGCT
>Ga0116231_10012628_pt1 | contig 12305 bp, 11 predicted proteins | sample S1TSphgellanicum_2_FD_89695 | JGI IMG/M metagenome (GOLD analysis project Ga0116231, IMG submission 89695) | Host-associated microbial communities from peat moss isolated from Minnesota, USA - S1T2_Fd - Sphagnum magellanicum MG | ecosystem: Host-associated > Plants > Peat moss > Unclassified... | reverse complement strand
TGGATTTCCAGCCATTTTCGGTGAAGAAGGCGCGGTCCACCTTGGATTTGTCGAAGCCCGACATCGCGCCGGAATCGATGCCCAAAGCGCGGGCCGCCATGATGAGGTAGGCGCCTTGCAGTGTGCCGTTGCGGAAGGCGGTTTCCTCCGCCAGGTCCGGGTTGCCGGAGAACCAGGATTTCGCGTCCGCGGGCGGGAACAAACGCGGCAGATGCTGGTAGAATAGCGGGTCATGCGCGACGATGACGGTGACCGGGGCTGCCATGGTTTTATCGAGATTGCCCGCGCTCAGTGCCGGTTTCAGTTTCTCTTTGCCTTCCGGCGTGCGGATGAATACGAAGCGGGCCGGGGAGGAATTGGCCGAGGTGGGGCCGAGTTTCACCAGGTCGTAGAGCGCGTGCAGATCCTCATCAGTGACCGGTTCGCCGTTCCACTCCCATTTGGTGCGGGCGGTGCGGAACAGGATATCCAGCGCGTGATCGTCGAGTGCCATGAACTGCTCCTTAGACCGATTGGGTGACCGAGGTGACCTCGGGGATGTAATGCTTCAGCATGTTCTCGATGCCGTGCTTGAGGGTGGCGGTGGAGGAGGGGCAGCCGGAGCAGGCGCCCTGCATGGTGAGGCTGACGACACCGTCGCGGAAGCCGCGGAAGATGATGTCGCCGCCATCACCGGCGACGGCGGGGCGGATGCGGGTGTCCAGCAGCTCCTTGATCTGCGCGACGATTTCGCCATCGGCGGGGTCCACGTCCTCGGCTTCCAGCACGGCGTGCGCGCTCAAAATCGGGCGGTTTTCGGTAAAATGCTCCATTAGCAGGCCCAGAATCTGCGGGCGCAGGGCCTGCCAGTCGGCCTCACCGGATTTGGTGACGGTGATGAAATCCCCGCCGAGGAAGACGCGGGCGACGCCGGGAATGCCGAACAGCGCGTCCGCCAGAGGGGAGATGAGGGCGGCGTCAGCGTCCGCGAAATCGGCGGTTTTGTCGCCCAGAACCTCGCGGCCCGGGAGGAATTTGAGGGTGGCGGGGTTTGGGGTGCCCTCGGTCTCGATGAACATGGCGGTACTCCGTTGGGAATGGGGACCGGCGTGGTCCGGTTATGACGTAGATCGGATGTTTTGCCGGCGCTGACAAGGGCCGCGATCGCCGGGCCGCCATGAGCTTTGAGAGTCAAAAGTTTTCCGGTGCTTTTTTCAAAAAAGAACCGCTTGCTTTCTTTACCTGGGGATAACGGCTTATCGGGCTGTTAATCAACGGGGCGTAGATCGGCGCGGTGCTGTATCAACGTCTCCTGAGCTCTGCGGAAGCCCTGCAGAAAATCATCGATATCATCCCGAGCCCGGTGTTCGTGAAGGATCGGGAGCATCGCTGGGTGCTGGTGAACGACGCGCTGGTGCAGATTTTGGGGCGGGCGCGGGATGAGCTGCTGGGCAAGTCTGATTTCGATGTGTTTCCGCCGCAACAGGCGAAGGCGTTCTGGGCCAGCGACGATGAGGTTTTCGGCAGCTTGCAGCCGATCGAGCGCGAGGAGACGCTGACCAACGCACAAGGCCAGTTGCGGATTGTGGTGACGCGCAAAACCGCGCTGCGGGTGGGGCCGGGGGCGGGCACGCTGTTTCTGGTGGGGATTTTGCAGGACGTGACCTCCTACCGGGAGGCGGAGGCACAGAGCCATTTTCTCTCGCGCCACGATATGCTGACCGGGCTGCCGAACCGGATTTTGTTCCACGAGCGGCTGCACGAGGCGGTGGGGCACGGCAACCGGGAGCTGGATAACGTGGCGGTGCTGCTGGTGGACCTCGACGGGTTCAAGGCGGTGAACGACGCCTATGGGCACGCGGCGGGGGATGAGCTGCTGCGGGTGATCGCCGGCCGGCTGGCGGCGGCGGTGCGCAACTCCGACCTGGTGGCGCGGCTGGGCGGGGATGAATTTGGCATTCTCCTGCGCGGCGGGCCGCTGCTGGAGCTGGCGGCGGAGCGGATCGCGGCACAGATCTGCGCGCATGTCGCCATTCCGGTGCCGATCAGCCAGTCGCAGACCCAGGTCTCGGCATCAATCGGCATCACCTATTTCCGCAAGCCGGATACCGGGCCGGAAGAGCTGCTGCGGCAGGCGGATATCGCGATGTATAGCGTGAAACACGCCGGCCGGCACGGGCACAGGCTGTACGAGCCGGAGCTGGAGGTGGCGGCCAGCCGGCAATTGCACGCGGATTTGCGGCACGCGCTGGAACGCCGGCAACTGCATGTGCTGTACCAGCCGCTATGGAACCCGCCGGACGGCGAGCTGACCGGCTACGAGGCGCTGCTGCGCTGGGAGCACCCGCATTTTGGCAATATCCCGCCGAATATTTTCATCCCGATCGCCGAGCAGAGCGGCATGATCGGCACGTTCGGCGAATTCGCGCTGCGCGCCGCCTGCCAGGCCGCCACCAACTGGCCGGCACAGGTGCGGATCTGCGTGAACATCTCGCCACTGCAATTGGTGGAAGACACGCTGCTGGCGCAGGTGAAAACAGCCCTGCACGACAGCCGCCTGGCGCCGGACCGGCTGGAGCTGGAAATCACCGAAAGCAAGCCCGCCATCGACGGCCCAGGTGCCATGAAAACCCTGGAGCAACTGAAAAACCTCGGCGTGCGCATCGCGCTCGACGATTTCGGCACCGGGACCAGCTCACTCGACATGATGCACCGCTTCGCCTTCGACAGGTTGAAAATCGACGGCCGGTTCGTCGCCAACCTGCCGAGCGATAAACGCGGGCTCGCCATCGTCGGCGCGCTGATCAACCTCGCCCATGACCTCGGCGCCCGCGTCACGGCGGAAAGCGTGGAATATATGGAACAAGCCTTCTGCCTGATGGACCTCGGCTGCGACGAAATGCAAGGCTATCTGTTCGGCCACCCCAACGCACCCCGAACGGTGCTGTGAGGGCGGGTTAGGGAAGTAAGGCGGGGGGCTTCGCCCCCTCGACCCCCATTGGGGCGTCGGCCCTACGGGCCGCCTCATATTTGAAGGCGCGCCTCCGGCGCGACAGACCCCAAACCCCAGTTAATAAGGCTCTGGCAGAGGAGGGCGCTCACTCCCGTGTGTTTCAACACACGTACTGCCAGCGCCCTCCTCTGCCAGAGCCTTTACTTAATTCGAGGGGTCTGGGGCCTTACGGCCCCAGCGGGGTCCAGGGGCGGAGCCCCTGGCCTTGCTTGCCAAAGCCCGAACTCACGCCGGATCGGCGACGTGGATGATGAGTTTGCCGAAGTTTTGGCCTTGCAGCAGGCCGATGAGGGCGTTTGGGGCGTTGGTGAGGCCTGGGGTGATATGTTCGCGGTATTTGATCGCGCCGGTGCTGATCCAACTGGTCATGTCGCGGTAGAAATCCGGGCGTTGGGCGGCGAATTCGAATTGGATGAAGCCGCGGATGGTGAGGCTTTTGGTGAGGATTTTGCGCATCAGGCCGGGCAGGCGGTCCGGGCCTGGGGCGGGGCCGGTGCTGTTATAGTTGGCGATGAGGCCGCAGACGGGGATGCGGGCGTATTGGTTGAGCAGCGGGAAGACGGCGTCCCAGACCGGGCCGCTGACATTTTCGAAATAGACGTCGATGCCGTTGGGGCAGGCGGCGGCGAGGTCGGCGGGCAGGGTTGGGCTGCGGTGGTCGACCACGGCGTCGAGTTTCAGCTCGTCGCGCAGATAGGCGCATTTTTCGGGGCCGCCGGCGATGCCGACGGCGCGGGCGCCTTTGAGTTTGGCGATTTGCGCGACGGTGGCGCCGACCGGGCCGGTGGCGGCGGCGACCACGACGGTCTCGCCGGGCTGGGGTTTGCCGATGCTGAGCAGGCCGGCATAGGCGGTGAAGCCTGGCATGCCGAGGATGCCGAGCGCGGTGGGGAGCGGGGCGGATGAGGGGTCGAGCTTGCGCAGGCCGGCACCGTCCGAGAGGGCGTAGCTCTGCCAGCCGGAATGGGAGAGCACGAATTCGCCGGCGGTGTAGCCGGGGTGGTTGGAGGTGACGATTTGCGCGACGGTGCCGCCTTCCATCACGCCGCCGAGCGGGACGGGGGCGGCGTAGGAGGCGGCATCGTCCATCCGGCCGCGCATATAGGGGTCGAGCGAGAGGTAGAGGATGCGCAGCAGGATTTCGCCGGGGCCGGGGATGGGGATGTCCGCCTCGTCCAGCTTGAAATTATCCGGGGTGGGGGCGCCGTGCGGGCGGGAGGCGAGGAGGATGCGCTGGTTTTTGGACATGGCTGGCTCCGGGTTTTGTTTGTTAACCCGGTTATAGCCGTTTGGGGTCAGGCGGCCCAGAGCAGGGCGGCGGGGGCGGTGCGCAGGGTGGAATCCGCGGTGACCAGGACGGCGCCGAGGCGGACGGCCTGGGCGATCAGCAGGCGGTCGAACGGGTCGTTATGCGGCCAGGCGAGGTCGCCGGCGGCTTCGGCGTCCAGCGGCGAGATGGGGGCGGGGAAGAAGCCGTTCTCGGTAATCGCGGCGCTGGGTGAGCCGGTGAAAGCGAGCTTACGGATGCGGCGTTTGATGGCGATTTCCCAGACCGAAACCGCGCTTATGAAGACGCGATTTTGCGGGTCGGAGATGGCGTTTTTCGCATCGTGGCCGAGCGGACGTTCGTTATTCCGCCACCAGATGAAGACATGGGTGTCGAGCAGCAGGTCCAATCAGGAGCTGCCGTAGAACATATCCAGGATTTCCTGGCAGGGCTCATTGAAATCGTCGGGCAAAGGCGGGTCGCACATCGGCCCCACGGGCACGCGGGGCTGGCCGTTTTGGGGGATGGGGACCAGGCGTGCCTGCGGGACGCCGTTTTTGGCGATGATGATTTCCTCGCCGGCCGCGGCTTGGTCCACCAAGGCGGAGAGGCGGGTTTTGGCGTCGTAGAGGCTGACGATGGTCATGGGATCACCTTGGTTGACCAGGTTGACCAAGATAGGGCGGCGGGGGTGGAAAAGGCAAGGTTTTTTGGATCGAGGCGAGGCAGCCTCGCGCCGCTATGCGGCGCGCGCCGTGACGGGGCGGGGGTTTTAGGTGTTCATGGCCTCGAAGAAATCGTTGTTGGTCTTCGAGTATTTGAGCTTGTCCAGCAGGAATTCCATCGCGTCGGTGGTGCCCATCGGGTTGAGGATGCGGCGCAGGACCCACATTTTGGAGAGCACGGATTTTTCGACCAGCAGCTCCTCCTTGCGGGTGCCGGATTTGGTGATGTCGATGGCGGGGAAGGTCCGCTTGTCGGAGAGTTTGCGGTCCAGGATGATTTCCGAATTGCCGGTGCCTTTGAACTCCTCGAAGATCACCTCATCCATGCGCGAGCCGGTGTCGATCAGCGCGGTGGCGATGATGGTCAGGCTGCCGCCTTCCTCGATATTCCGCGCGGCGCCGAAGAAGCGCTTCGGGCGTTGCAGGGCGTTGGCGTCCACACCGCCGGTGAGGACCTTGCCGGAGGAGGGGACGACGGTGTTGTAGGCGCGCGCGAGGCGGGTGATGGAATCCAGCAGGATCACCACGTCGCGCTTATGCTCGACCAGGCGCTTGGCTTTTTCCAGCACCATTTCGGTGACCTGGACGTGGCGCATGGCCGGCTCGTCGAAGGTGGAGGCGACGACCTCGCCCTTCACCGAGCGGGACATGTCGGTCACCTCCTCGGGCCGCTCATCGATCAGCAGCACGATGAGAAAGACCTCGGGGTGGTTGGCGGAGATGGCGGCGGCGATGTTTTGCAGCATCACGGTTTTGCCGGTGCGGGGCGGCGCGACGACGAGGGCGCGCTGGCCTTTGCCGATCGGGGCCACGAGGTCGATGACTCGGGAGGTATTGTCCTTCTGCTGGCCTTTGGCCGGCGGCTCAGCGGATTCGACCTCCATTTTCAGGCGGGAGGTGGGGTAGAGCGGGGTCAGGTTGTCGAAATTGATGCGGTGTTTGACGGCGTCCGGCGCCTCGAAATTGATTTTATCGACCTTGACCAGGGAGAAATAGCGCTCGCCATCCTTGGGCGCGCGGATTTCGCCGTCCACGGTGTCGCCGGTGCGCAGGCTAAAGCGGCGAACCTGGGCGGGGGAGACGTAGATATCCTCGGGGCCCGGCAGGTAATTGGCCTCCGGGTTGCGCAGATAGCCGAAGCCGTCGGGCAGGATTTCCAACGTGCCGTCCCCGTGGATGGCCTGGTCGGCCTCGGCCGCGGCTTTGAGGATGGCGAACAGCATGTCCTGCTTGCGCAGGGATGAGGCGTTTTCGACCTCCAGCTCCTCGGCCAGGTTGAGGAGGTCTGTCGGCGATTTGGCCTTAAGTTCGGCGAGATGCATGGATGGTCCGATCGGTAACGATGCCGGAGGTATGAAATCCGGTTGGTCTCAGAGTGATGGGGTTGGCGGCCGGCCAAGGACTGGCGGCGCGGGCAAGGACATGCCGTTGAGGGGTGCAATGCGGGGTTTGGGGGGAAAGGTCAAGGGAGGGGTAATTCAAGCAAGGAGTTCTTTTTTAAAAAAAGAACCAAAAAATTTTTATCCCTGGGGACAATGCCGGTGGGACCGCAGTAGCCCAGCGGAATCAAAAGTTTTTTGCGCGCTTTTTTTCAAAAAAGCGCCGCTTGCTTTATCGCCGCCACCCCCAGCCGGCGCCGGATGGCGGCCAGACGCAAGCCGGGCGCGAGATTTGGCAAACACGGGAAGACCAGGCCGGCATTGGGGTAGAGCCGGGAGAATTCGGCGGCGTTGTGGAACTGGGAGCGGAAATTGGCGGGCAAAAAGCTCTCGGCCGGGCAGTTTTCGGCCAGGATGATTTCGTGGGTGGCGAGTTCGAGGTGGAAATAGACGAGGTGTTCCGCCTGGGTGAGCTGGTGGATATTGGTGCCGTTGACGAGCTGGGCGGCGTGGATGAGGGCGCCGGCGTGGAAGATGGCGTGGCCGGGGGAGACGAAGAGGTCGCGCGCCGGGCGGCCGGGGGCGAGCGCGTGGGCGGTAATGCGGATCGGCAGGATGGCGGTGTTGCCGGTGGTGAAGGGGGCGGCGTAGCTTCGCGTGCCGATCCAGCGGATGGGTTGGGGGCCGGCGTGCAAGGTGAGGACGAGGTCGCCGATGGCGAGGTCTTCGACCGGTTTGGCGCCGGCGGGCGTGGCGATGCGGGTGCCGGCGAGGAAGCAGGGGATTTCCGGCGCCAAGGCGATTTCGGTCGTGGTGGGGCCGTCGGGTTCGGCTTCAAAAGCTTGGGGCGCGTAGCTGCCGGCGAAGGCGATGGTGCCGAGTTCGCCGGTGCTGCCCGTGAGGGTGAGGGCGTGGCCTGAGAAGGTGAGCCCGGTGGCGTCGGCGCCGGTGATGATCAGCGCGTCCGTGCCTGAGAAGCCGGAGATGGTGCCGAGGCCCGAGAGGCTGGCGCTGAGATTGGCGCCGGCGATGGCGGCGAACTCGTCCTGCGCAAAGCCCGAGACCTGATAGAGCGCGCCGCCTTGCAGGATGAGGGTACCGCCATCGCCCGTGATGCTGCCGACCACGGCGCCGCCGGTTTGCTCGATGAAAGTTCCGGGGGCGGTGAAGGTGACGGCGGTGGCGTAGGCGGAGGGTGCGTCGATCCCGGTGGTGGCGCCCAGGGTTTCACCCTCGATCACGCCGGCATTGGTGAGGGTGCCGCCGTGCAGGGCCACGCCGGTATAGGCGATGATGATTCCGGTGTTGTGGAGGCTGCCGCCCTTGGTGAGCTCGATGCCGATGCCGGCATTGTCCTCGGTGAGGATGGTGCCGCTATTGGTGATGGCGATGGCCTGGGTGAGATCGACGCCCGCGGTGCCGCCGATGATGGTGCCGGTGTTGTTGACGCTGCCATAGCCGGTTTTGACGCCGGTATAGCCGCCATGGATGTAGCCGGCGTTGGAGATGTCGGTGCTGGCTTTGTAGTAGCTGTAGATGGCTTGCAGGCCGCCCGCGATGGTGCCGCCTGCCATGTTGTTGATGACGCCGCCGGCCGCGAGGTCGATCGCGCCGAAGATGCGGGCGTGGATATCGCCGTAATTGGTGATGGTGGCGCTGACCTGGCCGAAAATGCCGAAGAAATTGCCGGAGCTGACGGTGCCGGTGATGTCCAGCGTCCAGGGGGTTTCGACATAGACGCCGCTATAGCTGGGGGCGGCGATGGTGCCGGCGATGGTGACGGGGTTGGCGTATGAGCCGCCGGAGGTGAGCGAGACGCTGGTGGTTTGATAGCCGGTGATGGTTGCGGACATCGGCGCCTCCTGGGCGGAGACTGCCTAAGGTTGCGGCGGCGGTAAACAGGTAATTATTCCGGTTAAAAAAGATCCGCCATCATGACGGAACAGCAGGACCGCCAAAACCCTAAGGATAAAAGTTTTTTGGCGTCGCTTTTTTTCAAAAAAGCGACCGCTTGCTCACACAACCACCGATATCACGATGATGATGAACAAAATGGTCGGCACCTCATTGGCGATGCGGTAGAATTTTTCCGGCTTCACGTTGGAATCGGTGAGGAAATTTCTGCGCCATTTGCCGCAGGCGCCGGTGAAGCCGCTCATCAGGATGACGCTGGTGAATTTGGTCCACCACCAGGCGGCGTGCCAGTTAACGGCGCCGGGGGTGAGGACGAGGAGGATGCCGAAGACCCAGGTGGCAAGCATGGCGGGGATGGTGATCTGCTTGAGCAGGCGGCGTTCCATGAGCTTGAAGCGTGCGGATTCGACCGAGCCCGGGGCGACCTGGCAATGATAGACGTAGAGGCGGGGGAGGTAGAACACGCCGGCCATCCAGGCGGTGAAGCAGATGATGTGCAGCGCCAGCTCCCAGCGGTAGAACGGCACCAGCGCGTCGATCGTCATACGAGAACTCCGAATAATTCGTCGAGATTATGCAGGATGGCGGTGGCGCCCGCGGCGCGCAGATCAGCGCCGTTGCCGTGCGGGGCGAAGCCGTAGCAGGTCATCCCCGCCGCGACGGCGCCGGTGACGCCGACGGCGGAATCCTCCAGCACCAGGCAGGCGGCGGGTTTGGCGCCGGCGGCGGCGGCGGCGGCGAGGAAGAGATCCGGCGCGGGTTTCGGGCGCCCGCCTTGGGCGATGACGCTGGCGGCGGCATGGGTGCGGCCGGCGGTGAGGTGGGTGAGGCCGGAGCGGGCGAATTTGACCGCCATTTCCTCATCCGATGAGTTCGACGCGACGCGCCAGGGGATGCCGAGCGCGTTCACGCGCTCCAGCATGGTCTGCGCGCCTTGGATGGGCTGCGCGTGCGCGGCCAGGGCGGCCAGGAGTTTTGCCGCCAGATTGTCCCTCCAACCGGCGGGCAAAGGCCGGCCGAGATGGGACTCGATCATCGGCTGCATGTCGCTGATCGACATGCCGAGGAAAATTTTCATAGCGTCCGCCTTGGCCATCGGCCAGCCATGTTCGGTAAGGTCGGCCGCGACGACGCGGCTGGCGACGCATTCGCTGTCGATCAACACGCCGTCACAGTCGAAGATGATGAGGTCAGGCCGCATCGGGTAGGGAAGCGGGGGGCAAAGCGGCGGGGGGGACGCGGTAGCGCGCCCAGGGGCAGTCTTTATGTTTCTCGTCGCAGGCGCGGCCGGGGATGTGGCTGCACATGCCGTCACCGTGCGCAATGGCGCGGCGGACGAGGCTCGCCAAAGCTGAGATGAAGGCAGGGTCCGAATTGGGGACCGGGGCGCGGAAATAGCCGGGGACGTGGTTTTCCTCGGCGAGCTCGCGGTTCTCGATATCCAATTCGACCAGTGTTTCGATGTGGTCCGAGACGAAGGCGATGGGGACAAGCAGGACGGCGACCTGGTCGCGGCCGGCTTCCTCGATCGCCTCGATCGTGCTGGGGGTGAGCCATTTTTGCGGGGTGGCGCGGGATTGGTAGCAGACCAGATGTTCGACATCCTGGTCCTGCAGCCGCGCCATGACCTGGGCGACGGAAGCTTCGACCTCGGCCTGGTAGGGGTCGCCGGCGGTGATGATGCTCTCCGGCAGGCCGTGGGCGGAGAATAGCAGGCGGAGTTTGATGCCGGGGGCGAGGTGGGCTTTGGCGTCCGCGATGCCTTGGTCCACCAGCGCCGCGATGGCGGTGTTGTAATCCGGGTCGTCGTAATAGCAGCAGATCGTGGTGGTGGGTTTGACCAGGCCGGCGGCGGCGGCGGCCTCGTGCCAGTCCGAGAGGGACGAGCCGGTCGTGGTGGTGGAGAATTGCGGGTAGAGCGGGAGCAGGACGATGCGGTCCGGGTCGTAGGCTTTGATGGCGCGCGCGGCTTCACTTGCGAAAGGGTGCCAGTAGCGCATGGCGATGAAGCATTTGGCCTCGCCGCCGAGCTTGTCCTGCAAGGCCATGGCCTGCTGGGTGGTAAGCTCGAGCAGCGGGGATTTGCCGCCCATGCGGGCGTAGTTTTCCGCCGCGGCTTTGGCGGAGGAGGCAGCGATGAGGCGGGCCAGCCAGAAGCGGATGAAAATCGGCGCGCGGATGATCGCCTTGTCCGAGAACAGATTCACGCGGAACGGTTTGACGGATTCCGGGCCGTCCGGACCGCCCAGATTGAACAAGACGATGGCTGTTTTCATGAGCCTTCAGATGAGCCTTGAATCACATTCATCAACTGGGTGACGTGTTCAGGCGGCACATCCGGCGTGATGCCGTGGCCGAGATTGAAAATATGCGGGGTGCCGGCGAAGGCAGCGAGCAGGGTTTCGACCGCCTGGGTGAGCGCGGGACCGCCGGATTTCAGCAAAAGCGGGTCCAGATTGCCTTGGAACACGGTGCCGGGCGGGCAGGCGGCGATGGCGGCGGCGGGGTCCGTTACCGTGTCGAGGCCAACGGCGTCCACGCCGGTCTCGCGCACATATTCGCCGAGCAGCAGGCCGCAGAGCCGGGGGAAGCCGATGATTTTGAGGTCCGGATTGGCGGTTTTGAGGGCGGTGACGATGCGCTTATTGGGGGCGATGACAAAGCGGCGGAACTGGGCGGGCGGGAAAATGCCTGCCCAGCTCTCGAACAGCATCACGCAATCGGCCCCGGCATCGATCTGCCCCTGCAAATAGGCGATGGTGGCGTCCACCAGAATATCGATCAGGCCGTCGACAAAAGCGGGGTTTTCATAGGCCAAATTCCGGGTGCGGGGGAATTCGCCGCCGCCTTTGCCGTCCAGCATATAGCAGGCGACGGTGGCGGGGCCGCCGGCGAAGCCGATGAGGGCGGTTTCCGCCGGCAGCCCGGCGCGCAAGATCCGCACGGTTTCCATCACCGGGGCGTAGATGGCGGGGGCACCGGCGGGGTTCAGCGCCTCCAGGCTCTGCAAAGGCGGCAATAGCGGGCCCTCGCCTTCGGCAAAGCGCAGGTTTTGGCCCAAGGCCATGGGCAGGATCAAAATATCCGAGAACAGGATCGCGGCGTCGAACCCATAACGGCGGATCGGCTGGAAGGTGACCTCAGCCGCCAGTTGCGGGTTGAGGCAGAGCGAGATGAAATCTCCGGCCTGGCCGCGGACCTCGCGATACTCCGGCAGATAACGGCCGGCCTGGCGCATCAGCCAGACCGGGGGTGGGGAGATCACTTCACCATTGAGAACGCGCAAAAATTTCATACCCACCGCCTAACCTTAAATCTTTTAAGTTAAAAGACGTGATGGGTAAGTGGTACCCTGTGGATCATGGGGCTTAACCATGCGCTGGGGTTCTTCCACATAGTTATCCACAGTAAGAGACCAGGGATAAGCTGTTGATTTTAAGGTATCGGCGGAGATTGCGCACAGGGGGCATTGAGAGTTGGTTAACTTCGTCCCCCGTTCATTAATGGTTCATTTTATCCCCGCTGGGCCGGAAACTGGACGGGGCGGGCGATCTCATCCACGCTATCAACAGGGCCATGGAAAGTTATAAACTAAATATACATCTGATATCCGACGCCACCGGCGATACGCTGAGCGCGCTGGCGCGCGCCGCCGTGGCGCAGTTCGATGAAAGCCAGGTGACGTATCATCGATGGTCGCTGATCCGCTCCCGGCTGCAATTGCACCGGGTGCTGGAGGGCATCCAGGCCGAGCCCGGGCCGGTGCTGTGCTCGCTGGTGGATGACGCGCTGCGCGGTGAGCTGGACGCCGCCTGCCTGCAGCTCGGCGTGACGCTGGTGCATGTGCTGGACCCGGTGCTGGCGGTGCTGCAGGAGCAATTCGGCGCCCCGGCGAAACATAAGCCCGGCCGGCAATACGTGCTGAACGCGGATTACTTCCGGCGGATCGACGCCATGCACTACGTGATCAGCCACGACGACGGGCAGGCGCATCGCGGCATGGCGGAGGCGGACGTGGTACTGGTCGG
>Ga0116231_10012627_pt1 | contig 12306 bp, 11 predicted proteins | sample S1TSphgellanicum_2_FD_89695 | JGI IMG/M metagenome (GOLD analysis project Ga0116231, IMG submission 89695) | Host-associated microbial communities from peat moss isolated from Minnesota, USA - S1T2_Fd - Sphagnum magellanicum MG | ecosystem: Host-associated > Plants > Peat moss > Unclassified... | reverse complement strand
CATAGCCTTCATTTTTTTTCTTTCTCAAACCTTTGATTGCAAAATAGCGGTGAATTTAAAAACACATATTTAAGATTGATTTTTTTTTTTTTTTTATTTTTTTTCTTTTTTTTTTAAAATTATGTCACAATTCTTGGTGAGGGTTTTTTTTTTTTTTTTTTTTTTGGTCTGTGGCATGTCTGGGAATTGTAAGGCTACATTTGGAACATTGTCCTAATAAACCCTCCCACCCCACCAAAGATTTAAGTTATGTTGTTGAAAGGTATATTTAGGTGAAATTAACAATAGCCCAATGGTGGGTTATCATCACATAATTAGAGGGTGTATATGGTTGCTGGGTATCCAGTCCAAGCAAACCAATATTTCATTATCTATATAATACCCAAATGTGGCCAGGATAAAGAGTTGTAGGGGGTCATGATATATCCGTACACAAGGAAATTCTATATACCCAAATATGGCCAGGATAAAGAGTCGTAGGGGGGTCATGATATATCCTTCCACAAGGAAATCACCATTTTGAAAAAAAGGTCTTCTAATACTTGACCGAAGAATACCCTCGAAAAAAATTCAATAACTATGACTAATGTATTGATTGCCCTTCCTTCATAAAGAAGCTCATGAACAAGTTGCCACCAAGACGTTGAACCTTTCTTTCTTTCATGTACGTAGTGTAAGTTGTTATTAAAGCCCCCAAGTTGGAGGGCATTTCCCCCAAAAGAAAAGGGGTCCTAGGATGAGGCAATAGTCAAGAGTCTCTTGCCTTGCATGTTAGGAATGTTTCCCCAAACATGGGCATTACCTAAGGTAGGTAAAGTACAAGGGGAACCTTTTTCATAGCGTAAAGCCACCGGCAAAGATTACCCCCTCCCCCACCCCCCACCTCCCACCCAATTGACCAATATTGAAATTTAAGGCATATTTTATTTTAAGCTTGAAATCAAAAGTCTATTGTCAGCTCCCCATCCTCTCAAAAAAAACCCTCGGATGAGACAATCCCGCGTCCTTTTGCATGTAAAACACAGGGATGCTCATGGCCTGGGCCCTCAACGTAGCACGCGTTCCCTTTATTAGAAAATCTCCAGCGGTGCTCAGTATGTGATCCTGCACAGTAACATTGGATGAAGAAAAGTCAAAACATGCCGGTTTGCCTCAGGAAAATGGTTTTGGCTCAGCATAATAACACGGTTCAGCTTGCGTTGCTGTGCATCTGCACAACAGAGTATAATACAGCATAATAACACGGTTCAGCTTGCGTTGCTGTGCATCTGCACAACAGAGTATAATAAATATGATCTGACTGCTGCTGCTCAGTGTTTCTGATTGGGTCATCATAATGATCGGTCCAGGTGGTTTGCTATTAGTAGTTGGCCGCCTATTTGCCGTACCATTTTCAGTTTTATTGGTGGGGTTGCCAAATTGTAAATAACTACACTTGAATGTGAAAACTATTTTGGCAGGGTCACACACTGAGCTCTTGTATAGTCTTCCTTATGTCCATGAAGTTGACTAGATCCTGTACATGCCATAGATTCGAGGTTAGATAGAAATGGCATACTTTGTTGCAATATTCACGTGTTGCTGAAAGAATCCTTAAGTTTGGAAGGAAAAAAAAATTCATCACATTTGGACTCTCATTTTAGTTTGGTACAATTTTTTAACTAGTTTTCTTTCTTCTTTTTTATCATTTGGATAGGTTCCAAAAACACGTTGCCATTTAATCTAAATTCCTCTTTGGATGTTAAGGGACTGTTCAATTAATTAAAACAACCTTGGTTTCATCTTAGGATAATATATTAACAAATATTTACAAGCAACCTAAAAAAAACTTTGGGATTTGTGGTGCAGGGTAAGAGCATCTCCACCACAATGATTTAAATTGCTTTTGCAATGTCAACTTATGGAAAGAAGCAAAGTTGCAGTCCCCACCACAACATCCACGTCATCAATATTTCATTGCTCTTGTTTTTTTTCCTCTTCATTTTAGCAATGACACTCACTATTCCATCATCACCAAATATCCTAGCATCATGAGTTGTGTGTGTTTTTGTTTCTCTTTGTGCATTTTGTGAGTGAACAAAAAATGACACACATGTGTGCATGCCTTTGCAATGCAACTTCTTTTTTTTTCACTATTTGTGAATGGTGAGCATTTTGCACTGCAATTATTTTTCTCTTTCTTGTGGAGATCTTTCTATTTGCTTAAATGGGTTATCTTAAAAATATGATGATTCACTTTAGCTTTGTTAAACCTATGATTATGGAATGATCTAATATGATGGTCTTGTTGAGTTTAAGAATACCACAATGGAATTTGTTACCATGTCATGGAATTTCATGTTGAAAGATGTTGGTTGAATGTTTGCAATCATTTTTTTAGTGAACTTTGTGGTGAATGGTTGCAATGGGACATCATGACTCTAAATCGCCACAAGCTCATCAAATTCCCCAAAATTTTGGATTTTGCAAAGAGCATTTGATGATTTGTAGTGGAGATACTTAAAAAGCTAAAAAGTCATTCTTGAATTGAAAGTCTAGCCAACACAAGGAATGAACTAAATGATGGACCCAAGTTTTCACAATCAAATCATTTTAGGAATGCAAGCCTAATTCAAGGTAGGAGCTGAGTTCAAGGTCCTTACCTAGCGTAAAGATTTGGTAGAAATTTGAAGGATTAGAAATTTGTTTGAAAAAGGAAAGGAAGCACCTTATCTATAAAACTCCTAATGTTTTAAGGAACTGTATGCGTAAGGTACCGTCCTTTCTTTGAGGCAAAAACCTTAGTGAAAGTAAGGCACACTCCATATACACTAATAAAAAATAAATTACAAGGTTTTTTTTTGGGGGGGGCATATTGAGCATTTCTCTCTTCTTCGAAGGAAAGGATAGATGGGTAAGCAAGTGTTGGGTAAATGGGCTAGAGTGAACAAACACCCAGAAATGCACCACTATGAATGGATGGTGTGTGGACATAACATTTTTTTCATTTGGTTCTTGTTCTCCAACCAACCTCCCCGTAATTGAGGGTTGTAAAAGTGTGCTTCTAGTAAAATGGTCCTTCGAACTTGAAACCCAAGGCTCTAACAAAATAAGAGGACTGCCCAACACTGATTTTTACCACGGTTTAGGTGCTAGTTCACCCAAGGAAAATAAATGTAATGAGTTGGAAGGTCTTTCCTCAAAATCTCACCTCTTGCCCCTAAGGGGGTGATGCCTCAATGATGCCCACCCTTGTTTGGTGCCACCAAGGTCCCCAGTTCAAATCTGCTAGTGAGCAAGTGAAAACTCTGTTGTGCCCCTTGGGCACAGGGTTTGACTTTGAGGTTCTGCCCAAAAGCTTGTGAGTAGGGTCTACTTTTGTGTTCCAAAAGCAACCCCAAATAATATAAATAAATAAATAAATAAATCCCACCTATCCACTTTGTGATTCCACAAACTAAAGACAAAATAAGAAGAAAAACAAAAGGGCTATTAACACAAGAAGGTATGGATATAAACCTTTTTCTCCTGGTTTTTGGGTTGGTTTTCAAAGTATGCCTAGAGGGAGAGGTGTAGGAGGAAACCCCACTTAATATAATGCACTGAATCTACTAGAAACTTGTCCACTGAAAGGACCCACTTGATTCATTGAATCAAGTGGAATCTGGCTCTCAGAAAGGAAAGCTCTTACACAAAAAAGTGGCTGTATTTAATGGCTTGTTATTCCAGATCTTGACTTTAGGGTTTCCTGGGCTTTAGGCTTTTTGTCCACTTCTTAAGTGGATCTGCATCAAATGATAGAATAAATTGTAGAGCTATCAAGTTTCAACACATTGTAACTTCGTTGTTATCTGTCCATGGGGACCATCTTAGTCGATCTCTCTAGCACTAAATTATTCAATTTAAAACCGTCATCATGAGTTTGGGGCTTTAATACTCTGTTTTGAGACCTTTTTGCACAGGTTTGTACTACACCTGACTATCGACTCTTCTGTTACTACGAGCAGCTCCACCCATGCTCAATATGTGGCCCTTGCAACAATATTTCTCACATCCAAGGTTTAGTTAATATTTTTTTCTCAACCTCACCCATAAAACTAAAGCAGCCACTGGGACACTAGTAATAACAACCCACCTGGACCAATCAAACCATCTAGCCAATCAACAGCAGGTGTTAGGCTTTGCTGAGCCTCAGCAGCATCCTGTGCTAAAATGTTGGGCCAAAACTATTTTGCTGAGCCAAACTGGCATGTTTTGGAGTTTTCTTCAACTAAAATTTCGAGTACAGTGCTGCACCCATGGAGTTGTTTTTGCTCTCTAAGGGTCTGGGACAGACTAAGAATGTTGTCTTCATTTTTTCGGTCCCACAAATTTGTTTGAGCAATGTTCCCCAGGGGATATACTCTGAAGGGGCTGTGAGTCAATTCCTCAAGAACTGCATGAAACATTTCAAACTTGCCCTAAGGGCTAGAATTGTTATGCTATTCTTCACTTGTTTATTCTGGACACTTATTCAAAGAAAAAAAAAAAAAAATTAACCCAAAACTTGGAGAATCCATAAGTTCATTTTTTTCATAAATCTTGGTTTTGGTTCCAGTTTCACAGATACCTTGTGCTTGGAACCCGGTTCCAAGTCCAGTTCTGAAAAGGGTACCATAACCAGTTCCAAAAATTAGCCTTAAGTTCAATTTGAGTTTTACTAACCCGAATCGAAACCAGTGGTTCTAACCTGCCAAACCTGGTACCCGCCCAACATTGGTACAAATGAGTGTAGGTCTAGTGTTTTGTTTCCTAGTGTATGGCAAAGCCTAGGAGGGAGGCATTTATACCCTAGACTTGAGGGCAAAGTACAAGGTCTTGGGCATAAATGCCTTGCTCCTAGTGCTGTACCCATTTGTAACAAGGTGTGTTGTATCGACAATAATGGATATTGTATGGTAAATTGATCATAGCTAGGGAAAAAACAAAAAATAAATGTACATCATCATGTTCTTGTCTAAGAAAAATTTTCATCATTGTAATTTTTTTTCCTTTTTTTTTTTACATCACATCAATTACGAGCAATCCAAAAGCAATCTCACATTAAATGGTGACATGTTCTAGGAACCTATCTAAACATTAAAAAAATTGCAACCAATAGGGAAATGAATTTTCAATTTTGTTTTAAATCTAGGGACTTTTTTCTTTTTTTAAAGGAGTGTGCAATTGGATATTCCTTTTCCGTATTTACTTTTTATACTTGTGCAAATTTTCACACCCAAAAAAAAACTTGTCATGACATGCAAATTGGAATGTTTCCAATCACATTGTCACATTTTGAGCATGAATTTTTGTGTATGATGAGTGCCTTAACATTTTTGGAAAACAACAAAAATTTGTTTTTTATTTTTATTTTTTTTGGTAAATTATGGATTTGTGACAAAGTCATTTGGGGATGCATGTACAATTTAGGTGGTGTCGAAAAAAAAAATGTCACAACAAGAAGAATGTGGATCCTTTTCCAACCAAATTAAGATTAATCATGTCACCTAGTTTCTAGCCATTGAGGCCAACTCATTTGCTTATAAAGAACGAATTTTCTTTCGTACAAGTGAAAAGGCTTGCCATTTTTTGTAATTATCTCCATACATGCAAGAAGGTTTGTGCCTCATGGGAAGGTTTTTCACCAAAAAAATTTTTGAAAATGCCAAAATTATTATGATATCATACTATTTATGACAATAAAGAAAAAAAAATTGTGTAATGTAACACATAAAGGACCTAAAAGAGATTTTTGTAACTTTGTTTAGTTTGAATGTTTTGTTAATAAATGGACTAAGGAAATGGAAAACATTGGCAAGAACATAGATGATATATGGCAATCAGAAATTATTGGTGGCAAAGTGGATGAACAGTACCAAGGTGAATGCATGCAAATAGATGTTAGGTAGGTATTAAGGACCATGCATAAAGATCCTCACCTAATAGTTATGTGGAAGTACACTAACTATGAAAATTTGGGGTGAACCTTCGTGTCAATTAAAAAGGGAGAGGAAGGTGGAAGGAAGGGGGTTACAAAAGTTATAATTCTTGATCAACTTGGTCAAATATGTAATTTCCCTCCCAAGTTCCATGGGAAGGAAATTACATTTTGTAAAACCCACTTGTTAGTACCCTAGTTTGTATTGCATTATTTGGGTTGAAAAAGTGAGAATTAATAGGTCACCAAGGAATGTAGGTCACAAGTAAACCTTATTCTAGTTTCTATCTTTTATTTGTTTATTATCATCACAACTTGTCCACACAATTATACAACAATCAAATGTTGGGTCCACTTTGTGTTGTACATCAATGTTTTGACTTGTGAATAGTTTTCTGAGTAGGCAAAATTGTTGAAGAGGAACAAAGTCTTACAAATTTGTGATGTCAACTTGATGCAATAGTTCATGTAGTTCCAAGCATAAATGCAAAATCGGTTACTTGAATTGCAAGTTGCAACCCTTGTATTGTCATCAAAATATCAAGTTGTCAGTAATATGTCAAAAAAATTGAGTAATTATAACATGTATGAAAAAGGTATGAGGAGGAGGAAGAAAAAGTGGAGAGATTGCACTCAAGGTTTTGAACTTTTCACAATAGTGCATAGGGTTGTGTGTGAAAGAAGTTGTAAATCACCCAAATTGTGCATTAGAGTGATGCTAAATAACTTGAAGCCTATTGGAAGCAAGAAAAATAGGAACAATAGCACGAAAAGGAGAAGAACTAAAAAAAAATGGGTTTTTTATAAACTTTCTTAGTGTTGCAAAATTTGAATGAAATGAAGAATATGAGAGTTTTGAAGGAGGATCTAAAGGAGGTAAAAATTAGGTATATGTTGGTAGATTACATGCTCTACGAAATATAAGATTATGTGTATTTCCAAGAGGTTGAAAATCATCTTTCTTAGGTCATGGAAATCGCAATTAAAAAAAGAAAAAATGATGAATATGGTTCTTGATGAAGAAGTAGGATGATGGTTGTTGCATCCTAAGAATGATGTTGGTGATGTCCATTTTATGAAAGTTACAAATCCAAAGATATTTATGCAAATTTATGTGGTTGTAAATTTTGAAGGATTGTGTTATAGTGTGGAGGATGATGTCCACAACGCACTATAGAGTATAAACAATGTTGATGTTGTTGTTTTTTTTTCAAGAATAAAACAAAAAAGTTATGGAATTTGAAAAAGTTGTCAGCTCACATGTGTAATTCGGTTTTGAAAGGAAAATGAAATTGGGTTCAAAGATGATGCAAAAAGACAACAAGGAGGAGGAGACCATGCAATAGTAGCAAGAGCATCCCAAGAATACTTAAAACAACAAAACAAGAGACTTGTATGTCTATGGTGGTGTAGCTTGGTACCAAATCATGTGAACTCTAAATTTTTGAAATATGCCCATAGTAAGGTTTATGCAAAAAAATGATAACATTGCATTTGACAATAATAAGATTATTTTTCTTGATGCATGGTGCATTTGAATTACCTATAGGTGTTCACAACACAAGCAATCTTTCTTTGCCAAATCAAAGTTTAAGGCATAAGTTACACATTATTCAATTTGGTGTCAATAATTATTTTCTTCAAATGGCAAGATGAATTTCCAAATGCCATACACTAACAATGACGACCATAAATTATTTGTGAGCTTTTGGCATGGTTTTGATCTCTATCTTTGGTGATATGGAAATTTACTTTTGTCTTATGTGATTAGGCCTACAAGTTTGATGGAATAGTTGTTGTAAAAAATGGTTTACATACACATATAGATTGATCAAACTTGTTGTAAACATTTTGTTTTATTGTTGTAATCAATGGACTTAAGGCCACAAACTTCATTGATGTAAACTAGGTTCATATAGATTTTTGTGCATGACAAATGCAGAAGATAATAACAATGTGTTATTTTTCTATCATTAGCTCAAAATTTGATTTGCTAATAATCAATAAATTTTTAGGGGTTGATTGGACACAATATAAATGTTATGCACCACAAATAATATTTTTTTGGCACTATTGAATTCATGGATTAATATCATATCCATTTCATTGTCTTCATCAACTTTTTTTGAACTGAAATACTATCGTAGAATGGATTTTTTTTATGTTTGTTAGTTATTATTACAAAAACCACGTTACTAACTTGTTCATTAATGATTTGGAATAGCTCCAAGTTGAAAAAATGTGTTATGTTGAAGCCAATGAGTTGATTTAATGTTTGAATGCCATATAAGTTATTCCCCATTGAGGCCTTTATGTCCTATGCTCAAGATATTTTGTAGCATCAAGAGTTTAATGAAGTGAGGTTTCTTGTTTCTATTTTCCTTTTCCTAGCCTAAATATGCATCTTATTTTTCTAAAAGGTGATGTTTTGAAACCCTTGTTCAAATTGTTCACCTTTTCATAAGGGTAATTACCAATCTTGGGCAAGCAACACAATTTTATGATACTTGTCAGGTTTAATTTTCACAAAATAATTTACAAAAAGGTCTGATTCTCCCCCCAAAAAAATTAATTTCTACATTGGACAAGGGTATCAATATTTGTTAAAAAAATTAAAATGGTTCTCACAATGCTAACTTTCATAAATTTGATAACAGCCGGTTATCCTTTGCCAATTTTCACAAATTAGGTCTTATTATTTTTAATTAAAATTTATTTTACAAATTAAGATTAAATAATTATTGATTTGATTTTTTTTAACAATGAAAAACTTATAAGAAATGTTATAAAAATTTATAAAATAACCAACAATTTATTTATTGAACTTCCACACATCAACAATTTCATCCTTTTCAAATTCCCCTTCAAATTTTTCTAATTCCTTTTCTAAGTCTATGTCCCTTTCAAGGAATTCTACTAAATGGAAATTGTTAAGAACACGAAAAACATAAGAAAAAAAGTTAAAGGAAAGGTTTAAGTTTAATTTTCAAACAAGGAACAAGACAAAATTACGTGATTCAAAAAAAAAAGATAAGAACTAAGAACAAGAACACAAGATGTGCAAAACAAACATGAAAATTGATCTTTTTTATGCTAACATATGTAAACATGAACATGAAAAGAACATGACAAGGCTATGGTGCAAAATTGTGCTTAAAATTAATGTTGAACAAACTAAAGGAAATGAGGGGTCATACATCTATTTATACCCCTTTGGGGACCTAGCTTAAAGAAGTTTCCAAGGAGGCTTCTATGTGTGATTCAAGTAAGGAAGCTTCTTGAAAACCTTCCTAACTAAAAGTCGACTATGAACTAACTGAAACTTAATTGAAAGTTAACTTGTACTTAATTAAAATTTAACTAAAATTAATTAGGATTTAATTAAAAATTAACTAAAAGTTAATTGGAAGTTAACTAGGATTTAACTAGGAGTTAATTAAGAGTTAATTCAAACTTAACTGGACCTTGATTAGGACTTAACTAAAAGTTAATTAAAATTTCATTAAGAATTATGGATGAACATTATGGTTGAATTCCATCCATTGGAAGATGGGGTCTAATGTTCGCATTCATCATAGATATTTATATCTTATTATATGATTATTAGGCCAATTTTTGTTGACAAAAATCAACTTCTATAAAAAATTTATTTGCAAACAACATTTTCTAAGGCTAGTAAGAATTTGATACCTTGAAGATCCATTTTGTTTCTACTTATGATCCAACAATCCCCAAAATATGTCGAGCTCAAATCCAACTATAAGAAACATTGATTCATGTTTTTACCACCATTGAAGAGGACATTTGATGTTCTTAACATCCAATTGATATTGTGAAAAAATGAAAAATGCAAAATATTGTATTAAAAGATTGAACCATGGAATATAGAACAAAGAAAAACGAACCCCCCATTTAACAAAAGGGTTAGAAATCAACAAATACATTAAATAACATAAATGAAACTAAAGGGATAAAAAAAAAATCAACCACAAAATGCAACAGTTAAGAATATGATCTTATTTGATAATTAGATCATAAACTAAATAAAGTCACACCTAGGACTAAACATTTGATTAAACAAGGTTCTAATTTTTACACCCCGTATTAATTCCAACAAGAAGATCATCATGTTATCTTCTCCTTCTGTTTGACTTCAAAAAGACTACAAATTCCAAGATCTTCTTTAAACTTCTCAAACTTCAACCTTCCTAAAAACTTAATCATGACATTAGCAAATTGATTTTGGGATGGAACATGAATCAGTTCAACCTCTTCATTTTCTAATCTCTCACAAATGTGATGATAATGAAATTTTATATATGTGTTGTATGAACATGAAACACGTGATTTCTAACAATTTTCGTGTTGCTCTAATTGTCATAAAAGATCACAGTAGGTTCAAATTTTTAAATTAAAATTTATTCATACAATTATTGTAACCAAGTACATTCTTTGGCACCTTTGGTAAAAGCACCGCACTTGGCTTCCATTGGAAAAAAAACAACAATGGGTTGCTTCTTCAAGCACCAAGTGATGGCACTAATCCCCATCTTGAACATGTACCCTATGGTTGAATGTCAATTATCATTGTCTCTTGCCCAATCCGCGTTAATATGCCCCTCAAACAAGTTATTAGACCTTTTAAAGTAAATAATTCCAAAATCTACAATATTTTTCACATATTTGAAAATATTTTTCATTGCATCTAGATGGGTTTTTTACGGAGTGGCCACATGATGATTCACAATTCTGACTCCAAACATCAAATATAGGCGAATACTAGTCAGGTAAACCAACTTACCCACCATGTGTCGATAAAGAATGGCATCTACTATAGGAGTACTTGTTTCATTAACTAACTTCAAATTTTACATCATCGATACCTTGTGAAGATTACATTTTGTAAATTTAAAGTTTTCTAACATTTTTCTAATGTACCCCCCTCTAAGTAATCATTATCCTTTTTGGAAGATGTAGAAACTCTAGAGCTAAAAATAAACAAATGCATACAAGATCAGTGATTTCAAAAGCAAGCAATAGTTGCTCCCTTAACAAAACGATCTTCTCTTAATGGATTCCAATCAATAGTAAGTCATTTACAAAAAGGACTAGTATGACAACTTTCTCATTTTCATGAAAAAAATAAAGATTATGATCTGCATTAGTTCTCTGTAATCCATGAGACTTAAGGTAGGTGCATATTTTAGAGTACCATGCCCTTGGTGCTTGTTTAATACCATACAATGCCTAAAGCAAGTGACAAACTTTCCTTTCATTGCCAAGAGATGAAAAACCTTTAAGTTGTCACATGAAGACCTCCTCACATAAGTCTTTGTTCAAGAAGGTTGTTTACACATCTAAGTGAAAATTTGCCAATTTGAATGAGTAAAAAGTGCAACTATTGATCAAATTGTTCCCCATTTCACTAAGCGGGTAAATGTTTTGTCAAAGTCAATTCCTTCCTTTTGTTGAAATCTTGAGCAATGAGCTAAGCCTTGAACTTATATGTGATGTCACTGACTTTTTGTTTCACTTTATACACCCATTTTTCTATGATCGGCTACTTCCCTAAAGGAGATAAATTAGTTCCCAAGTTTGGTTTTTCACAATTGATTTAATCTCGGACTACATTGCATCTTGCCAATTAGGAATTTAAGATGCCTCTTGAAAGGATATGAACTTCAACTATATTAACATAATCTAACAATCAGTGAGGCTTATGCTTGATTTGGTTGGACCTCCTTTGAATGGGATTTTCATCTTTATTAACACTAGTTACAAAAGTACCTATTTTATCTTTGAGTGAATCTATTACGTCTAGTGGCCTAGTGGGTAGCTTAACACCTGAATATGACTATATGGGCAAATCAACATGAATGTTGATCTTAGGTGGGGAACTAGGATTTAGATTTTCACTTTTCACAATAGCAAGATGCTCAGATAATTTGGACTCATGACTTATATGTGGGAGTTCTGTGATTGGCAAAGTTTCTATAAACTTAACATCTTGATTTATGATTTTTTTTTAATGATTGGGTTGTAAAGTTTATAATCTTTTGTCTTTTTAAATTTACAATGGCTATTGTTGCTTTAATGACTTTTATTGAATCATTATAGTTTGAATCACCATCATTATCATCTTCCACCATGTTGACTTGTTGGGCTCAAATTTTGAGAACTTCTTATGGCATCACATAATTATTTGCCCAATGGCTAGTTTGTAATGGGTGAAAGCACACTACTAACCGCGCGGGGGGGGGGGGGGGGGGCGGGGGGGGTGGAGGCGACAGCAGTGGGGCCAGCCCATGCCCTCTAGACGCATCCCAGGGCGGTCTCGGAGTGCCCACAGGAGCCTCACGTGATAAACT
>Ga0116231_10012626_pt1 | contig 12306 bp, 15 predicted proteins | sample S1TSphgellanicum_2_FD_89695 | JGI IMG/M metagenome (GOLD analysis project Ga0116231, IMG submission 89695) | Host-associated microbial communities from peat moss isolated from Minnesota, USA - S1T2_Fd - Sphagnum magellanicum MG | ecosystem: Host-associated > Plants > Peat moss > Unclassified... | reverse complement strand
TTACTTGAGTGCTGATTCGCCCAACTTATTAACTGCTGTAGATCCTGCTGGAGTATACATTGTGGGCGGGATTGTGGACCGAAACCATTGGAAAGGTGCAACACTCATGAAGGCTATGAATCTCAGTATTTCACATGCGAAGCTCCCTATTGGAGAGCACTTGAAATTGACAACATCAGAGGTACAAACTTCAGTTGCCATTCCTTTACCTTTTTTTCCGTTTCTTCACAAAATCTTGTCCATGGTTTAAAGCATGAAGTAAGTGTCCTATCTTTGTGGTTGAGCAAGCTGCAATGGCAGTGGCAGTTTTTCTCTGGAAGAGATTGAATTTCTAGTCAAATTCCTACCCTCGCTCTTTCCATATCTTCATTCAGGTTTCACATATGATATAGAAACAACAGGTTCTCACAGTGAATCAAGTTGTGGAGGTTCTGTTACGAGCATTGGAGCTCCAAGATCTACCACAAGCTTTTCTCCAAGCAATCCCCTCAAGAAAAAGAGAAGCGAATTTGGCTGTTCCTGCTTATCATGAAGAAGAAGGAGAAGAAGAAAACTGAGACCAACCCATCCAAGGGTTTGTGTTCATGGGTATTCTTCATAGTGAGAATATCTCTTCAATTACAAGGTGTGGTGCATCCATGGCATGACCAACTTTGAAGGAGTGAACATTCCTGGCATCTTATTGTCAATTTATGCATATCTTACTAGAAAGAAGGGAGCATCAGCTGTTATGTGCCCCCCTTTGTCTGTCATGTTTTAGTGTTGCTTGCATTTAGGTAGCAACCCTAAGCATGCATACCCTTTGTGATGTTGTTTCTTAGCACACTACTTGCAGATATAGAGGAGCCTTTCAAAGATGGGTTGCGTGCATATCCAAAGAAAGTCTGGCCATTTATTTATGGATTGCAAAGAAAACCCTATACAGATGCTGAAAGTTGATCTTGTGTTGCAAACAGACTGTCTTGGCCGCAGCGCCTCAAATTAAGGAACACCCAACACGAGGGAGCTTCCTCTGCATAAAGAAACCAGGTTGATTTCTTTATCTTTCCAGCATTTCTTTTTATTGTCAGACTAGTAGCCTGCTTGCAGGCTGGCAGGTGGCTTTCCTTTTTGCTTTCTAAGTGTGTCAGCTTCATTTTCGGCATGGTGGAAATTTCACAGGTGTCCATTACATATTCCTGTAATACCCTGGCAATCAGTACTGTATGATTTTCTGGATTGTGCCAGTACTGATAGGCGAGCTATTCTGGTTTCAAACAAGCAGGTATTAACAAAGGGAAATCAGCCCTGGTTCTTTATGAACATGGAGATGCATGGTGCTGTACTGGAAAGAGGCAGGTATACAACATTCACAATTCAAATAGAAAGAGGATGATGGGCTGCCCCCTATGTGGTGTGATAGAAAAGGAGCCCTATGGAGCAGGTTAAGGACAGCAGGAGAGCAGAATAGGCCTGGAGAATTAGCCTGAAATAGGGACTAATCATGGGAAAACCATGTGAAGGGTTGAGGGGGGGGGGGGTGAGCTATGGGAGGAGAAATGGTGAGGAAGGGAACAGGGATGGAGAATGTGGACTAGAGGAAGCTTTTTGTGTATGGGGGAGAGAGGAAATTTGATGTGCAACAGGGAGGATGATGACTGTGCAAAAGCTGGGTAGTAATTGCAAAGTAGCCTTGGTGAGCATTATGGAATACATTGGATGATGGAATGCGTTGGATTACAGGTCACCCAGTAATTCTTGTAGTGTTAGAAACTATACTAGATAGGTGGTCCTCTTGCACTACAGCCTGAGTCTTTTTGAGACTTTGGGTGCTGCTTACCATGGTCAGAAAAGTTTGTAGTAGCATTTTTCAGCCAAAGAAACCTCTAACAGAAAAGTGAAGGAATGCAACCAGCTGAAGATTTCATATTGCATCCTTCTGGACCAGGTGTGTATGGTTTGGCATAAGTGCCATAAGATGGAGGTGGTTGGTTTCAACTTAAACAGAAACTGGTTTTGTATAACATGATCTTAGAAGACCTCTTCAAGGACATTGATGTGAACAGATTTGATAAAACTGGTTGTTGTTGAAACCCATTACAAGGGTCAAAGACTCTTTCCTTCACACTCTTAATGGGGGTAGGATGGACTCCACTTCAGAACCCATAGGTTACAAGTTGCTATCCATGGTGCAAGAACACCCACCCACTTAGTTGTAGACCTTCTAGGGTTTAGTGCCACCACGTGAATTGGCATAACAATATCCAAGGATTGGACTACTATGATTGGGTTTTCCTCGATGCTACAACCAAATGACTTTGGAATGTCAAAATAGTTCAATGCTCTCTTCACAACAATTCATTGTGTTTATGCTTGGATTGTTTAGGTGCTCCATGAATTATGCTAAGACTCACATTGTCCATGAAAGATTGGCAATCGTGGCATATGTGACATTCCCCACACCTTGTCAAAATGGCAATTTGGCTCCTAGGAAATTTTATAAACACTTCCACAGGAATTGAAACATCTCTATAGTCCCTTATGCTAAACTTCTGGGAATTGTTCCCAATGTATTTTGGGGTTGACTTACCTACAACTCTAGCCTATAGAACTCAAACCACTCATTCTATTTCTTTTCAAGAAGATGTCTTCTGATCATTGTAACTCTACTACGTCATACAGAATGATAGGATCATCTACATACTTAGCAACAATGACTTTTGGCTTTGTGCATTGGATTGGAACATTATGATCCAAATGCAATTGACTAAAGTTATCAATTTAACGTATAAGTTCACTTATCATATAAAGCTCTTGATGAGCATTTGAGCTCAGATGCTGCCAAAACCATGTGCTACTTGTTGTGGTCTTGTACTCCTTGAGGTCATTCCAGTAAATGCTTTTTATTTCAAATTCCCATTTGAAAGTTTTAGAGACCACATCCAGGTCATGCATTTCTAGGTCCTTAATAGATTTCAAATCAAACAAGTTAAGTTGATGTGAACTTTGCCACTAGAGGAAATTTTTGTGTATAGGTACTCAATTCCATTAGGTTCCGTGTACCTATTCATAGTTAGTGCCACCTTATAATATCCATTAATTTCCCCCAACAGCTCTATTTTGGCTTGAGAATTCATTTTCTGCCAATTACTTCTCTCTTAATTAAGGGATAATTCAACAAGTGACTAGATTTTTCTCTCTTCAAGATATCTCAACTTAGAATCAATTTCAGCCTACTGGTTTTGCATTATCTCCATTTTCTACCTCTTTGTAAGTTGCCACCTTTGACTATCCAACCATTCCCAAGTGTGCATAATAGAGTTATATAACCTTACAAATCCCTTTTGCAAACATCTCCACTTTAAATTGTCACATCTCAAGGTTATTGTTATTGATTTAATTTTTTTCATACTTGTTCCAACTCACCATGATTCTCACCTTGATCCCAAGCTTCAATGCCTTCATCTTTATCATTGTCAAGTTGTTAAGAGTTTCTAACTTCACAATTTATTGCATGTTTTTTAAAATTATTATTATGAATTTTGTACCTTGTTTTCTTTCCAAGATGTTAAAGTAATCCACAAAGACAAAGAAACCTAGGGGCAAAACCCTGGGTTTCATTGAAACTGAGGTTGATAGTCAACATGCGAGATGGGATTGCTAAAGGAAAATAACCAAAGAAGAAACTTGAATTTCCTCAACTTAGGATGACTTGGGTTTCCTTCTATTTCTTGTGTATAGGTGTTTACCTAGGGATGTAGCTATGTTACGGGATACTCCAAGAATTGGTTGGGGATTTCTTAAGCTAGGGGATACCTAGGAATTACCTAAGGATTTACCTAGGTTATTAGATACATGTGTACTTAGTGGGTTACCTAAGGCCTACTTAGGGAATCTAAGGAAACATCCAAAGACTTACCCATAAAGACCTACTTTGGTTATGGATATGTAAGGGCTACTTTAAAAACTACATTGAACCTACTTAGGGGAATACTTAGGGATTATCAAAAATATATTTAGGGAACTACATAAGGCCTACTTAGAAAGCTACCTATGAACTAATTAGGGAGACAATTAGGGTCCTACCTACCTTATGGGATAAGGGACTACCTAAGGCTTACCTAAGAGACTATTTAAGGAGACACTTAGGGACATGCCTAGGTTATGGAATGCATAATGGTTATTTAAGAAATTACATAGAGCCTATTTGTGAGACTAACTAGGGATTCCTTAGGTTATATAATACTTAGAGATTATTTAGAAGGCTACCTAGCATCAATTCATAGTGGAAAAGGGGGTTACATCAAGCCTATTTGTGGGACTATTTTTAAGGATTTCTTAAGTTACAAGATACCTAAAGATTATTTAAAGACCTACTTAGGATCAATTTATCTTGCAAAAGGAGCTACATAAGGCTTACATATGAGACTATTTAAAGCTGACTCGTAACCCTTATGTAAACTTTTAAATAATCTTTGAGGATCCCTTAATTTAAATAGGTTTTTAAGTAGCTTTATGTAGCACCTTAAGTAGTCCACATGTAACCCCTATATAGGTTTTTGATACCCCTAAGTAAACCATATGTAATTTCCCCATGTAAGTTTTTTATCATCCTTATTTTAAGTAAGTAGGTGGGTAAGTAACCCATAGGTGGGTAACTTAGTTAACCCCTACTTATATTGTCTTCTAATTTATGTGACCATAACTTAGGTGAACTATAGTCTAGTTATGAAGAAAATCATAGTGATCATCTTTTAGGAGTTCATCTTTAATTAGTGATCTTCACTTTGATGAACTTTGATATTCATTAGTGACTTTGATCCTCATTGTAGCTCAAAAGGAAGGACAAGTGAATATAGCGAGGACCAAAGTTAGGCCCAAAGTAAAGGTTATTTCAAGGATAACTTTTCTGTCACCATTTGAGTCCTTTAATTCTCATGGTTTTCTTCAAAGTAAGCACATCTTTGGTTGTGGCTTGCTTTGGAATAAAGAATTAACACCATTCTAATGATGATAACCTTCTTATAGTGTAGGTCCCACAACTTATAGATTTTATTACAGCTGGACTTTAAATTCACAAATATGCATTTCAAATTCTTGGGATCAAGCTTTTCCCCCATTTGCTTAGGTTTAGGAGGGAACTTCTCGTTCCTAGACACCCACATTCTATTATAGGTTTTTCTTTTAAACATTCCCCACTTCTTGTGTGGCCATTTTTTCTAGTGTGTTCATTAATTGTGTCATTCATGAAAACATTGCAATGGTTATTGTTTGTTATAGGGTTTTTTTTTGTCTCATTTTGGTTCAAACTCGAAACCTGAGTAGTCAACATTACAATTTCCATCTTGACCACCAAATATTGAGTTGTGCTTAAGGCTCCCCCTCATTGTTGTCTCGAAGTCTATATCAAGACATACAAAATAATCCATGAAAATATACATACAACTAACATCTCTTTCTCTCTCTCTCTCTCTCTCTCTCTTCTAACTTTGTGATAAAGAAATTTGGCGATTTTTTTAAAAATTAGAAAAATTAGTCGAATCTACACTAGAGAAACAAAAAATTCCAAAAGTTTCCCATACTTCAAAAAAGACAAAATTGATCCACCAACAAAAGAACTGAGATTTTTTTCTAACCACGCATCAAGTATTTTTTTATTATTCCTAGTTACGAATGCAGCTGATATGAGTCATGATCATCATCAAGTGTGGTGAACAAATCCCAATTAATAATTGAACAGTGGGCATATTAATTACAATGTTGCAGTCATGGATGGAAGGAAATAGTGTGATATTTACAATATTTTTCAGGCAAATAAACAAGTTTTCATCTCATCAGATGCCTCTGACATTCTTTGGGAACAAAACTGATTTTGTACTTTTCTCGCAAGAAATACTTGCTCCCTCTCTCTAGTAAGTAGAGCATTAAAGTCCATCAATTCTTCCCGCCACTGTAATTGGGAAGAACTCTTGTTGAACTTGCAGTTCCAAGTGGGTACAAGTGCACATGCCTCCATATCTCTGCAGAAAATGGCAATCCAGGTGCCACCTGCATCCTAGGGTTTCTGGAAATCCAGTTGTCTCCAAAGTCTTGTTCTTGTCCCCGCCCCCGCGCCCCACCAAAAAAAAAAAGTCTCGTTTCTGGTCCGTTTGTGATGTACCCAAAAACAAACAAAAGTCTTGTTTTTGGTCCACTTCTGTTTTGCCCCTCCCCCCTCCCAGAAAAAAAGGTCTTGTGCTTGGTCCACTTGTGACATACCCAAAAACAAAATGTCTTGTTTTCGGTCCACTTGTAGGCCCTCCCCCCCCCCACCCCACCCCAAACCCTTGGTTTCAGTCCATCATTTGTGGCCTCCAAAAAAAAATTCGTGAAAAGGTCCACTTGTATCCCCCAAACAAATTTTTTGTTTTGGGGGCACTTTGTGTCCCCCCAAAAAAACTCTTTGGTTTTGGTCCATTTGTGTTTTCCCCCCCCCCCCCCCCCCCCCCAAATAGAGAAAAAAATGTTGTGTTTTGGGCTGGTGGATTTGAAAGCAAATTTTCTTCTCGCTCGCTCGCTCGCTCGCGTGCGTGGATGATGATTAGGGTGGCGCCAAATTAGTTTAATTAATTAAATATTAGCGCTGGCAATTAGGGCTAAAACGTGAAAGGGGCGGGGGAAGGGGGGGGTGTCAGAGTCAGACGGCGGTGGTGAAGCCCAGGGAGCAGAAGACACAAACAATGAGGTGACGAAGACCCGCGCGGTTACCGCGTCCAACGACGTGCAGTTCTCCTTCTCCGTTGCTGTTTCCGTTGCTTCTGTTTCTGTGGAATCTGTAGCTTCTATGGAAACGGTAAACAGCCACCACTTCTTCAGTGAGCGAGTTGGCGAAGCACTTGTAGTACACTGAGTCTCTGTCCTTGCTACCCACCACGTAGAGCTGCCGCAAGTCGGGATCGATCCCACCTCCGCCCCCAATCTCCACCCCAATCCTGTAGAATTCCGCTCCGGCTTGTTCACGCGCCTTGTTGATCAGGTTGTAGCTGCTGTCCCTTGCTGCTGTTGCTGTGCTGGAGGCACATGAGTAGTAGTAGCCTTGACGACCACTGCGACTGAAAGAGAGGAGTGAACCCGATAACGACGAGACTGTGGCAATGGGAAGATCCAGATAGGTGATGAGAGCCGTATCCTGTTCTTGCCAACCCCAGCTCCTTTTGTTCAGTTTCAACAAATCCACCTGCCAACCAACATTCCAGCAATAATTATTTGTCCGTTGCTCTAAACAACTTCCAACCTTGCGCAAGTCTAGTAATTGCAGCTGCAGTAATTAGTACCCATCATCAAGACCCATGAAGAAACTGGCATTGAGAAACCCTAATCATGTAGTTCTGCATGAGCTAAACTACTAGAACCAGGAGGGAGGTGCAGTACATCTTGAAGACCCATAAAGAACTGGCATTGATAGAATGATCTAGTTCTGCAGCAAGAGCACTAGTAGAACCAAGCAGAAGGTGCACTACATCTTGAAGACCCATAAAGAATTGGCATTAATAGAATTATCTAGTTCTGCAGCCAGGGCACTAGTAGCAGGAGGTGCAGTACATCTTGAAGAACCATAAAGAAATGGCATTAATAGAACGATCTAGTTTTGCAGCAAGAGCACTAGTAAAACAGGCAGGAGGTGCAGTACATCTTGAAGACCCATAAAAACCTGGCATCAATAGAATGATCTAGTTCTGCAGCTAGACTAGAGGGAGGCGTGAGGAAGCAGCTGGGATTCCAGCCATCTAGTTTCTCGAATTCTAGTTCTGGAATACAGCGCGGTGATCAGAGTTACACATGGAGCTGCACTTACAAGCTGACATTCATCAAAAACGGAGTTACACATGAAGAATTAACATGAAATTCGACAAACATCTAGATGAATTTATTATTAGGGTTGGCATGAGTGAGCAAGACGTACTTCCAATGTCTGCGGATAGCCACGTTCGTCGCTTCCGACCTTGGCGGTGATGGGGACGTCCTTGTGACGCCAGGTGCGAGGGTATGTAAGCTCCACGATGTAGCTGATAGTGCCATCTTCCGCTTGAATCAATGGGACAACGGCTCTTTTCTTCCTGTACAAAAACTTCTCACAGTTGTGCGTGGACACAATGAATGTCGTAACTCCAAAAGACTGTCTCTCGTACCGAGTACTACTACTACTCCTGCACAATTGGAACTTCTGATTGGTACTCTCGTAGCTTGCAGCCTGGAAATATTCAACCAACCAATAACTAAATCAGATGTTGAATGTTATGGACATCAGCTTGAAAACTATCAGAGAGCAGCAGTATGCGGCAAACAACCATTTCATATACTCATGGAACAGGAATCACTTGAGAGAGAGAGAGAGTTTTGTGCAAGGATTGATCAGGAATCCAGCATATAGACTTAAGCTGATCATGTACTTGAATATGTCAAAGCTTTTCTTCTGCAACGTCTCAGCAGCAGCTGGAGTACACAAAAACAGACGTGGTTGTGCGATCTGCACCTCGGCTGCATTCTCCTCATTCAGCTGCAGTTGGAGGTCTAGGAATTGACACTGCAAAACCCTGAAAAGCCCATCCACTTTATTTGGGAACCACCAGTTTGACACAGACCCTTTGTGACACAGTTGCTCCAGAAACGCGAAGGCCTTGCTTGCAAACACAAGCGTGTCTTCTAACGTAGTGCGGTAGCTGGCCGTGTCGGAATCAGACGTACCCTGCACATGCGCACGCACACAACAACATTAACAATCTACTGTTGATTTCTGTGCAGTTCTAAGCTATTTCCGAAGCTCTTCATGACTCGCCAATTGTCGTCGACAAGATTACCATCTAGTTTGGTTCCGAAAAATACATGAATCCAACAAACATTCAAGGAATGCAGTATGGGTGACATGTATCTAATTGGAAACAAAGCTGATATTCAAAGAACATACCTCTACTTTTTCCAGGATGTCGAGCAAAGTCTCAAGGCAATCGAGGAGAGCAAGGCAAGACTTTGTATTCTGGGAACCCAATGCGATGAACTCCTTGCACTTGCAGATGACGGCACATACTGTCTTGGTGGCTGTAGAGTCAATCGCCAAACTGCACATCAAGTCCCGCGCACTAGTACTACAGCTTGTTGGAGTGTCGGGCAAGTCCTCATCAGCCTGCAATTCTTGTGTGCAAGGCGCTACGTAATGATAACGTCGCACCATATCAGCTGCAGCAGCTTCTAGCTGTACTTGCATCTCTGATCCCGGCGGCTGCTCTGGCTTATGCGAGAATTGACTGCAGAGACACACACCCATCATCATCATCAAATCGTCAGTCTTGCACTTGGCAGACAGTTCAAAAGCTCACAATTAATTTACATCAAACATCTCTTCACACTTAGCTAGCTCAACAATCATGCTAGCTAAGGTCTTCAAACCTTGCAGAGTATTGTCGCAGCTGGCCGGGATTCTCCAACACTTCCGGGACTACTCTTTACAGTTTCAAACGATGTTCACAGCAACAGCAGGTAGCAATAATATAAACAAGCAACACAGTAGTTCTACAATCTCAAACTAGTGTTGCGCTGCAGCACCTTGAGTGCTCGAATATGGCGTTGATGAGATAGGCAGGAGGTGCACTAATATGATGTTCGCGACAAACTGGGACCGCTTGGTCGGAAGCTATGCAAGCCGTGAGATAAGTGGCGAACTTCATATTGAGAAATTGTTCACCCAAGCTGGGCAGGTGTCAGAGCAGCTGGCTAGCTAGCTTCCTACGTTGCTGCTGCTGCTGCTGCAACTTAAAGCTGTTTGTGTAATTGATGACCAGGCCAGCCAGGAGCGAGTTTCTCTATGCAGCACCAGCTGACGCGAAACCAGCTAGTTCGTCGTCTGATTCTGCTCACACTTTATATTATAATCGCTTTAATTTCAAAATAGCTCCAAAATCTTCTTCTTCTTCTTCTTACAACTTCTTGATACGACTTCAAAGTCGCATTTCCGTGAACTTACAGCTTGATGCAACTCCAAAATGGCATTTCTGTGAAGAACCTCCTGCTGCTTTGTCACAGAATCCAGCTCTCAAGAGGGTTTTTTGAATATGTGACAGTAGTACTGTGACAGAGTTGAAAGTAAAACAGAAGTACTAGGCTAGAGGACAGACCACTTGCTTAACAGTTGTCATTCATTCATGTGTTTCAAGCTCTTTATTAGCGGGGCATCCCTGCACAAGCTGGATTAGCTGGCTGCCAACCAGATCGGAGGAAAGATCATTTGAGCCCATATTGCACCAAAATAGAGGAGAGGAGAATAAGAAGTAGCCAAGCACTTTACTCTCAGGTACGTAATTGACTGTCATTTTATTTCTCTGAGTACTTTTAGCGATCTCTCTGCCACCCCCACCCAGAAGAACCCTAGGCCCTTATGCCATGGGGTTTTGCGATCCTCCTATTTTCAGTTGTTCCTGTGTTCCATAAGAAGAAAGTTGTGTGTGTGTGTGTGTGTGTGTGTGTGTGGAGGTTCCTGTAATCATGGGTTCTCTTGAGGTTCAGGCACACCCTCGGGCTCTCACACCTTCAGATGACCCTACCTCAGGAGAACCCAATCGAACAGGAACCTCCCCGACAAGCTACAACAACTTATTACTACGGCCAGTTCAACTGGGCGCGTCTACAGCTACTACAGCACAAGATACACACACACCCACACTCACACAGAGATCTAGGCAGAGATCTAGGCACGTAATAAGTACGTCTAGGAGCTTCTTCGATTTTGGCTTTGCTGCTGCTATGCATTAACGTCGTTGCTGATGCAAATCTATGTTCCAACGTGCCACACCTAGCGCCTCGCCTGTTATCTAGTATGCTAGAGACAGCATTGTTTTTTTATAGCTGGCTATATGTAGCCAAAAAGAATAAAATTAAAATTAAAAGTGATAAAATCAAGTGCATTTTGAGATTTTCAATAGTCAAAATTCAACAACATTTAAAGAATATTTGCACAACCAGTTCTATACATGATTCAAGTAGGTAGCCCAAAATGTAGAAGGGATGTTTTTTTTAAATCTACTTTCATAATTAACTTTGTAAACTAAATTTGGCTAAACATTCCCATGGAATGATGAACACTTTGGCTACATGACAAAATTGACCAGAAAATAAAAATGGCTACAAAACACCCACCCGCTAGCGTGTTATAGAAATAGACTAATATATGTGTCAAAATAACATATTAATATTAGAAATACAAAACACCCACCTCCGTTTGTCTGCAACACCAACATCGGTTGCGTTGCTGCTGTTCCTGCAATATATAATTGCAACCCCTGCAATGCATCTGACCCGGATCACTAAACGACAGTATGGATTCCGGGGGATTCATTTGAAAGCGCCACAGTTATGGATTCTGGGGGGTGATTTTGCAAAGAACCCAATGTCATGAGATTCCAAGAGATTCAACCCTGGTGCCGTCCCTCCAATAAGTTGCACGCCGTGACCATAATCCGACTGTTCGGATCACTACACGACGATATGGATTCCATGACATTTGTGATTCCGCCATACTCATTCCACCATTTTCGTGTCTCCACGAGATTCCGTGAACGACGATGCTTGAAACCACGGCGACGGTGCCCGGTGTACCCGTCCGAGTCTACCGGTTGAGTGCACGCAGTTTTTCCAAGGTGTACCTGTCCGAGTCTACTGGATAAGAGGGAAAACTGGCACCACCTATCAGTGCAACATGGAGGATGGATGGATGGATGAAAATTACTGTTTTCTGTTGGACTCTAGTTCCCTAGCTAACCATGGTGGTCAGCTCAGTTGCCGTTTTCAGTACCTATATTGGTAAAGACTAACGACCTGTGCCCATTTTACTAGTGTAATCAGAGAGCACCATCCAGAGCTAATTTTTTCTTTCACTATTTCTTTTGCTGGCATTCCATTTTTCAAAATGCCTCATAATTTTTTTTGTTTTTTCACCCATGCTACCTGTTGGGTACCCAACTTTGTATCACACGAAATAAATATATATACACATAAATAAATAAATAATGGGCATAGGTCTTACTCAGTAAAGCCTGTAGCCTCAGGCTTTACCCTACACTAACAACCTGCAGTTTTCAAAATGCAGGTTGTTAGTATGTAGGTAGTACAAACAGCCCTTTCATATGTATTTAACTATTAACCATCTACTTGCCTATATTTTCCTACTTGCTCACATATATACCTTTATTTAGGACCTACTTTTTCCAGAAAGGGTTACCAAGGTGAGACCAGATATTAACTCAGTTGAGGTTATGGACGTTAACAGAGCCCTTATCAGGCATTTAATGGAGGCATCCA